>Ga0208694_1000997_pt1 | contig 37722 bp, 48 predicted proteins | sample AD_UKC078_MetaG_FD_184442 | JGI IMG/M metagenome (GOLD analysis project Ga0208694, IMG submission 184442) | Active sludge microbial communities of municipal wastewater-treating anaerobic digesters from USA - AD_UKC078_MetaG (SPAdes) (version 2) | ecosystem: Engineered > Bioreactor > Anaerobic >...
GAATAGTACTGTTCTATATTTTTTGTATTCATTGCTCATTACCTCTTTTCGTCCTGGTTTTTGCAAAGCAGGAGATGCTACAGTAGATTCTTTTGCTGTTTCCATAAGCTACAAATTCAGAGTTGCAACATGGACATTTGAAGGTATAAAATGCGTTTCTTTTTACGTCATCCTTATGAGAATTCCACCATGCCATTCTGCATTTATCGGAGCAAAACTGACGCTTCTTTTTCCCAGGCGTTTGCTTTACTCTTATGCCACAGTTTTTGCAGGTTCCATATAAATCAGGATTGTTGTATTTTGCTGTACACACACTTCTAACCGCACTAGGAGTAAGAGATAGTTCTTTTGCTATCGCCTTATATCCCATGCCAGTGTTTCTTAATTCAAATATTTTATTTCTTAGTTCTTTTTGCATACTATCTGCCTCCTCATAAGTCAAATGGGAAGTCGAGACGCTTTTGCCAAAAGAAAAAAGAAAAAGCCTACCAGAATTAACTCCGATAGGCTATATTTCTAATTATTCTATTTTGTAAGTTGCTTTAATACTTGATTTGCACCAGTAGCTGAAAGACCACTAGCACCACCAAGAATCAATGCTACCCATACATTATCTGTTGGAATAATCGATGGTATTGAATAAAAACAAATAATACCAATGATGACTCCTAGAAGGGCGGCTGTTAATGGTATGAACCTTTTGAACTTCTCACTATTATTAAAAGTATACTTCAAGAGGTTGATTACCCAATACACTACCACTGCAATTGCAGGAATACTGATTAATTCTAAACTCATAATATTATCCTCCTTTTTCTAATTTTCTTAAACGTTCATCAAATTCCTTGCGCCAATCTTTAGAATCATCGAGCGTTTCTCTGATATATACTATGTCAGTTTCAATCTTGGCGAGCCGGCTTTGGATTTCTGCATTATCGTGTGATTTATTTCTTCCAAAAGCTAAGATAGCAAAAATAATGGATAACACTGTTCCAAAACTAGCAATTACAGTCATAACTACACTAAATACATTCATCAGCCTACCTCCTTTTTAAATTTAATAAAATCTTTTTCTTCTTTTATAATAAACTCAAGCGAGAATATTTTTGTTTTAATATTTAGCATCTTACTGCGCTTCCTAATTCTTCTTAACCTTTCTTTAAAGGGTAAATTAAGATAAATAATTTCATCAGTTGTTTTTATCCTCAAATGAAAATCTTTAGGCAAATAATAAGGATGAGCAATAATACACTGGATATTAGGATTAAAGTAGTATAAATTAAAAATAGCTACCTTCAACTTATCGTCATTAAGACAAGATTGTGGTAGTTCTATTTCTACTGCGTCCATTTCCTTATTTTCATTTAATTTTCTATATAATGTAGTTTTTCCACTGCCAACTAGACCTATAAATATTTTCATTTGTATTTATTTTCTAAATATCTATTATAATTCATCATGTCTTGTATGAAATTCTTTTCTGTAAATTGTTCTAAAGCAGGTAAATCTTTCACTAAACATTTACTTATAGTGAATGGGTGGTCTTCATATACAAATGTATTTGAGGGGTTAACTCTTTCATCCATTATAAAACATTCTCTTAGATCTACATAAGCCACATCTATATCTTTTGAAAATTCCCAAAACTGAGCACAAAATAAAGTTTTTAAACACATAAAAGAGTTATGCATATATTTAGCCAGTTCTGCTGTTTTAGCTGTCGTAATTTTAAATCTATGTCTTCCATCACAAACTTGAATATACATTTGTATAGTTTTTTGGCTAATCTTTATATCTCCACCAAGTATCGTAAAACAATAATTATAGTTTGTACTATGTTGCGTTTCTCCATTATACTCAGGTGAGAAAATTATATTTTTACCAGTATCTTTTATTAGTTGGTCTGTCGTGCCAGGAAGTACAGTAGATTTTAATATATAAATATTTGCTTTAATTCTATTTATAGCATCTTTAACATGCGATAAATCTTGCTTGGCCTCAACTGTAGGAGTAGGAACACATATAATTGCAAAGTCATAGACTATGTTTTTTAATGTTTTATATGTTTCAATTCTGACATCATAAATATCTGGATTTAATTTTGAAATTTTAACGTACTCTTGTTTTCCAACTGTTCCAAAACCTACTATAACTATTTTCATCTTTTCTCCTCGTTCAACCAATCATAATAATATAATTCATTCCAATTTAAATTACGTATTTGTAAATCTTCTAAATAATTTTCCCAAGATATTTTTGTAGGTTCAATGTTGTTACTATAGAGTTTTCTTTCTCTAACTATTTTTTTTATAGCTGTTTCAAAATCATATATCTTATAGTATCCACATTTTGATTTTCCAATTTGTAACCTATTTCCTAATGAAAGCTCAAACAGTTTGTCTATATTCTCATTATAAATATTTGTATCTTTTAATTGTTCTTTGATTTCTTCTAAAGTTGAATTGTATTTAAAACTATGTAAATCTGTAAGAAGTTCCATTGTTATAATATTATCCTTAAGTTTAATAATATTGCCTACATAGTTTTTATTTTCTTTAGATAGATTTATAAAATTATTATATTCTTCTTGGTTACAAGCAATACCATATTCACTTAAAGGAATTTTTATTATCTCGTTCTCATTTATTTTTAAAGCAACTCTTCCTGATCCTGCTCCTATAAATGAATACATTACTAAATTACTTAATCTCATATTTTATTTCCTTCCAAGATTTTGTTTTATCTTCACTTAATTTTTTTCTTCTCCAATACATACTAACAGTTGTTGGTTTAGTTTGGTTTTGAATAGGTTTATCGTTCATCATATTTATTTCATATTTCTGTGTATGTTTATCGCCATATAAACAACCATTTGCAAAACCATTATGATGTTTTTTAGTTGATACTGAATAATGTTTAGTTGTTTCAAAAATAGTCTCTTTTGATATAAGTTTTGGCGTTGTTCCATCAATTTTATAAATTCTATCTCCTATTTCCCAAAACATTAGATAAATAAATTCCTTCTTTGTTACGTTAAAGAAACGATGACCATGAACTTCATTAATAATTGTTCCATCATCAAAAGTGCATTTGTTATACCTGTCTGCTATTTTTTCATAAGGAATTAAACGTGTGAATAAGTTATCTAAACGATATCCACTATCCTTTACTAACGCTCCTGTATCAAGATTGTAAGAAAGGTATTCATCTCTTAATTGTAATTTATCAATACGTTTAACACTACCATCAGATAATGAAATCATAGTATCACCAGTTAAACAAATACCCCAAGTGCCCCAAGTGTGAAATTCTACATTATTTTTTAACCAAAACCCATTAGTAAAGTCACTCAATGTTGCCCCTGTTACAGTAGGCGTTCCTCCGTAACTGTAATGCTCAAGAACACAAATATAAACTACGTTAGAATAAACTCCATTTGCGGATATTGTTGCTACTGTTCCATTTAGATATATAAATTTAACATTTGGAGATGTACCTACATCTTTAGAAAATGTGGCACTATATCCTGTTATCTCACCTGGTCCACTACTACTTGCAGCTCTTACTGTAACTTTAGATAATAACCTTCCGATTGATGGAACTATTTCTTGAATAGTGTCAGTTGGTGTGCAAATTTTAGTTTGGGTTTTAATATATTTTGTGATTGTGTTTCCCTCAGGAATACTCTCTACAAAACCTGACTTGTCAATTGTTGCAGTAGGTTTTATTTCAATTGGATAATCTGAAATAGTATCGCTTATAGTTTCAGCAGTTATCATTACACCAGATGAAATAACTGATTCAGGCATAGAGCCAATGACCTCTTGTTTTTGAGCGTTAATGATTTTTTTACCTGCTCTTACATCATTTGCAGCAGCATCAACGCTACTTACATCAGCAAAATCACTTCTTACTTTTCTAATCGCAGCATCCAGTTGAGCTCCGGTATGTGTTAATCTTGCCATTATCCAATCACCTCCGTTATGAATGAATCGATTTCTGATAGTGAATACTCACTCATGTAATCTGCTGTACCGATAATACTGATTGCATCACCCAGTTGATCTTCAACTATTACATTTGACGAATCGTATAGGTAAACATTTGTAATTTCTGATAGACTCTTTAAAACAAGAACTCCTGATATCGCACCGTTAAAATTAATGGTATGAGTTAAAACCAAAGCTGAAATAAAAGAATCATATATTGTTTGCATGTAGATCCCGTCCAAAGCATCTAGCTCAGGATTACCACGATATCTAACTGTATGGGTAAGCCGATACTGAAGATAGTTTGCCACCTGATAAATTAAAGCTGACTGCATGGAGGAATCTGTGATGAGCTGGTTCTTTTCGCTATCAACTGCACCATTTGAATCAGCTGAAATATAGGACTCAGCGATACTTGTTCTTGTGCTGATTTTCTTTCCTACTACGGTAATTGTGTAAGTCCCAGTCCCAGTTATGGTAAAGTCAGCAGATGCAGCATAAGTTGAAATGTTTGATAATACACCACCGCTTGATGTAATTACTTGATTTGTCGAAGTATCATATTCAATATGAACGGTTGACTCTCCATCAACATCGATTATTGATTCAAAGAGTACTGATTCAGTTTCTGCTAATGAATAAATATATAAATTACATTGAACCTTATAAAGCGTTTCAATTTTAGAAATCGTATCACCCTTTAAAGCGATTGAGTTTAGTGGTAACATAAATTCATCTGGTGTATTCGTAACTGAAAAAGGTTTTATTTCAATAACTCCATTAGATATCGTTCTTAAAGTACATCTACCCGCATGGGCTATTAATTGTAAACAATTCGCATGAGTTGTTATCGGAAGTGGTGCGACAGTATACATCGTTTGTAAAGCTTCATCAATTGAGTAACTTGTTACACCCGCATCTGTTAAAACATTAAGCGCTAATTCATATAAACTCTTTTGTCCATAAGTTCCTTTGTAATAATTACTGGTTAAGTGGTTTAATTTTGAACTTGCCCGAAAGGACGCAATTCCACTGCTCACAGTTGGCCTACCAGATAAAAAGTATTGATCTTCTTCTAACCACTCTATCAATCCACTACCTAAATCAAATCCAAACTGAATAGTTAACGATGCGTTCTCATCGAGTGCATTCCACTTACCACTTGGATTTGAGGGATTATAGTTTCCTTCAAAGTCAATTATAGAAAACGATAACGTTTCTTTAGGAAGTCGTCTTGAAAGTGGATCAACATCATTGACCTTTTGAATGGAGATAATGTCAGCATTAGTAAACAAGTACGTTTCTTCTCCAGAGGTAATACTAATCTTTATGAATGTGCGATTTCGATATTGATTAGACATTTGAATTGCATAGCTATCACTTACCGTTTTCATTCATCAACCGTCCCCATATCAGAAACTGTAATTTGGCAATTTTGTAAAAAACGAGGTTTTCCATAATTAAGACTATTTAAATTTGAATTTGGTCGGTAAGGTTCACACGCAGGGCTTTCACAGTAAAACTTCTTTGTTTGCCAAATGCCACGATTGAAATTAAAGTACTTACAATAAAAGAACATCCCATTTGTTTCGAGCCAATTATTGATTTCCCACCATTTATTACAATCCATTACACTCCAAGAGAGTGTTTGTTTATCTCTTGAACGTCCTATCATTTGTGCAACAATTGATCCATCAGCACTTTCTTGAATAGATGCATTTCTACTGGTTTCAAATGTTCCACTGGTAGGAAAGGGTACTTCAAGCGTTAATGAATTACTTGTCGTACCCCAATACATAAATCCTGGTTTCATTTTTATACTAATAGGCATTTGAGAAACCTCCTTCATTAACCACTAAGCCACGTTTCTTTTCATACCTCGTATTTGCTCTACCGATTTCTTCATCACCGATAACAATACTGATATCTTTATCTAACAATTGTCTCAAGATGCGGTTTTGTTCTCTTAATAAGTTCACTTGTTCTCTAGATTCATCCCCTATTGATCCGGAGGTTGAGCCACTACTAACAACTGATTTCGAGTAATCATTACTTGGATTATTTGGTTGAATAGAGTCAGTTGCAACATTTCTAATATTAGTTCTAGCTTCAATATCAAAGTCGGTAGGGATTGCATCTTTAATTTCATTTTCAACTGACCTCATACTATCAACAAAACCAACACCAATTCCCTGACCCATGTTTTCACCAATTCCAGCAAACAGTGTAGAAGGTGAGTGAATTCCTAAGAAGTTAGTAATACCATCCACAATTCCACCAAAGAAATCACCAACTTTATCCCATAACCAATCAGCCATCGACTTGATACCTTCCCAAAGACCGGTAACAATGTTCTTACCTGCATCAACTATTTTATAAAATAGGCTCTCCAAAGCATTCACAACTCTCTCAATAATTAAAGGGATGGATTGAACGATTCTTTGAATGATTTCAGGAAAGTTTGTGATGAGTGAAGTAAATAGTTCTACACCACACTCAATGAGCATTGGTATGCATTTGATTAATGCATCTATGATTCCACCGATTAATTCAGGGATTGCATTAACAAGTGTTAAGATAATCGTTGGAAGACTATCAACAATTGCTAATACAAGTTCAAAGATAGCACTAATGATTTCCGGTGTTGCTTCTAACACTGCTGTAATAATTCCTTCAATGATGAATGGAATCATCTTAACTAAAGAATCGATGATACTTGGAAGCATATCAACGATTTCTAAAATGATAGTACTAATCGTATTGATAATTTCAGGGATAGAGTTTAATATTTCTTGATTTAAAAGTGGTAATATTTCACCGACTAAGCGAATCAAATCAGGTACAGCACCAAGCACTGCTTTAACAACTTCTTTTACTAAAGAAAGAATCACTCCAACAAGCTGCGGAAGTGATCCAATAATTGATTTTAAGATGTCTTTAGTCCCTTGTAAGACTGCACTTAAGATTATAGGTAGGGCATCTTCGATTCCATCGGAGAGTCCTTTTACTACCTTTATGAGACCTTGAATAAGCTGAGGAAGAGAATCTACAACTTTTTGTGTAATGTTACTGATGACTTCTGCAATAGCTGGAAGGAATGTTAGAAGAGATTCCCCTAGTTTATCGACAAGCGATGAAACAATAAAAACAAGTGAATCCATCAGTAGTGGTAAATTATCTATTAGTGCACTTGACAATAATCCGATTATCTGTCCAGCGGCAGAACTTATTTCAGGCAGTGCACCTATTAAACTAGAAAGTAGTGATGAAACAATCTCGCCAGCTGCTTTAACAATGGCAGGTAGATTATCAAGTATCGCTTTACCGATAGATTTCAAAACTGTACCAATTAAAGAAAGAATGGTAGGAACATACTGCATGATTCCATTTAAAGCCTTAGGAAGAATTTCACCAATGACTTCTCCAACTTTCGATAAATCGCCATTCGCATTTAGTACACTGTTAGTAAACTCACCAAGTAGGTCTACTCCTTCACCTGCAAGATTTGTAAGAAGTGGTAACAAAATTGTCCCTAATGCATTTTTAGCTGCTTTTGCACCACTATTTAAATACTGCAATTGATCATCTAAAGCACCATATGCATTTAACATTTGATCACTTACAATAAATCCTGCCTTTTTAGCTTCAAGTCCTAATTCTCTCATCGTTGATGCACCCGCTGTAATCAATGGATTTAACTCTTGAGCAGATTTACCAAGAAGTGACATGGCAAGAGCATCACGTTCTGTTTCGTTTTCTAGCATACTAAGTGAATCAATTATCTCCCAGTACACCGTATCACTATCACGAAACTCCCCATTAGAATCTATTACGGATACACCAAGCCGGTCGTATGCATCAACAAATGTTTTACTACCGTCTGCTGCTGATTTCATTGATTTGATATTCTTCGCCATTGAGTTAGTTAGAGTTTCCACTGATACATCTACAAGTTCTGCTGCATACATATACTCCTGTAATTTGTCAGTCGCAATGCCTGTTACAGCGGATTCAGTTAAAACTGTATCAGCATACTCTGAACCTTCAACTGTCATTTTCACTAGTGCTTTTCCTGCACTAATAGCAGCTGCAGATACCGCAGCTGATGCAACAGCAATGGTTGCAGCTACAGCCTTAAATGCAGTACCTAATCCTTCAAAACTAATACTTGCTTCTTTTGATTTTTTACTGGATTTTTCAACTTCGTCGCCAAACTTAGAAACTTTATCTTTTGCACTATCGAAGCCATCTTTTGATTTCTTTAAAGATTCATTGTTTTGATTTACTTCACGTTCTAATTTATTTAATTCCGCTTGAGCATTATTTAGTTGAATTGTCCAGTTCTTTGTTCTACGATCATTTTCACCAAATGAGTCGGTTGCATTTTTTAATGCATCTTGGAGAGTGGAGATTTTCTTCTTTTGGTTATCAATGGATTTATCTAATACGGCATTACGTGCAGTTAAGGCTTCAACTGACTTATCTTGGCTATCAAAACTAGATTCAACCATTTTCATTTCAGATCCAAGCACACGCATCGATGAATTTATTTCTACAAGGGCTTGCTTGAAAGCTTTCTCACCGTCAATGCCTATTTTTAATCCAAAATTATCAGCCATAAGTCACCTCCTAAATCCCACACGGAATAATATTATCAATGGTATTCATACTTTTTGGTTTGGTTATTCCATTAAATTGTTTATATATTTCCCATTGATCCAAAAGATGACCAATCGGCATAAGCCACACCTCAGGTTCTGTCCGATTTAATAGAACTGTTCCATAGAAGATAAGTCGAGCAAATAACTCCTCATCATTAGAATCACCTGCTCGACCTATATGTTTTTTGACTTTTTTTCTTCACTTTGTACTTCTCTCTTTGTCCCTTTATAAAGTGCTTCTGTAAGTGCGTCTTTATAACCAGCAAGATCAAATGGACTTGTTAGTAGTTCCACAGTTTCTTCAGTTAATAATTCTTTCTTTTCACCACGACTTTGAAGGTTGTGAATTGCGATTGATTGATTAGTAAGTAATGTTATTAACCAAACAATCTCATCAAGGGCTATCTCGAAGTTTTCTGATTGAATTAGTTTATCTCCTAGATTAGCCAGTCCTCCATACCTTTTTGCTATTTCCTTTGTTGCTCTTGTGGTAAGAATTAATTCATACTCTTGACCACCAATAATGATAGTTGCTGATCTGTCATTTGCCATAATTATTCACCTGTAGGATAAGTTGGTTCATATACAGTTGTAAACCAACTTGTTATAACACTAGCTAATACACCTGTAGCACCTTCCGTTACTTCTGCTTTCCACGGATGTTTATTCTGAGTATCTAACTTATTTCTACGAAGGATGGTCCCCTCAATGGATGGTGTTGAAAACTCAATGGAATCGCCTCTTGTCTTAAGACTTGTAGATGGTATCCCAAAGATCACACGATAAAGCCAAAAATATCGATAGTGGCCGTTTGCAGATTTTGCTCTAAACCCAATTGCGACCGGTTTTTGTTCATCTTCACCAGTTGAGATTAGCACACCATTAGAATCTAACGTTGCACCTGTTAAATCTTGTGCTGCTTGAATTCCAATATCATCTATCCCAAGAGTTAGTGTTCCCCTTTTAAATTCCTTGATGGTCGTATCTGCTCCATCATCTGCATAAAGAATAGCTTCCAAGAGTTCAATGGCGATATCTGCTTCAATCGCCTTAGCAAGTTGAACAGGATCTGCATAAGTTTCATCGCCTGTTTCACCTTCTGTAATTTTCGAATAATAAAGTTTATCTAGACCAATTGTAGCCATAGATTTCATTCCTCCTTAAATTTTATAATTTTTTGCCACATCAATGGCAATATGATGATAACCTGTATCAAAATCAAAACCGATGTACTTCCGATCGGTTATCGTTATTTCAGCAGCAAGTAGAGCTGATTCTAGTTGTTTCTTAACTGTTAAATAGTTACCCTTATCAAATAGAGAGATTCTAACCTCTTCAACTGACTGCTCTGGTAAGTTATCTGAATAAAGCTCGTATGTATCCACTAAAGGTGTCAAAACACCATACCTATTTGGAGCGTTCCCTGAAAACACTCCTGTTTCTACCTTAATATTAAGATTTGTTATAATTGTGTTTAATTCACTAAGTAAGGTCATAATTTATCTGCCTCATTATAAAAAGTTGCAATCATGGTGTCAATACAGGTTTTCTGTGTTGAAATCTTAGCAGGTTTTAAGAATGGTTTTGCTGGTTGACCTTGTTTACCATACTCCAAAATATTAGCTAGCATTGCATTACTAATACCATCAGTTCTATTTTCAGCAAACCCAACTTTGATATTAAAGTCACCATTTCTGTCTTGTCTTGCCTCACTAACACCAAGTGCAGATAACAGTTGACCAGTACTCCTACTTTCCGTTTTAGTATTTTTACCAATTACTAAGCTTAGGTTTGAGCGAACCTTGCTTTCAACTACCTCTGCTCCTGCTTTTAAGACAGTCACTGTCACTTCATCGGTCTTTTCACCCAGTTTAGAAAGTCTCATTAAAAATTCTTCCGGCATTTTGTAAGTTGCTTTAGCCACTAGGTTTGACCTCCTTACACAAGATTTCTAAGTACATACCACGCTCATTCACGTTTTCGACTGATACTATTTCATATCTTTTATCTTCAAAAATAATTAACATCAGTGGTGTAACGGTAAGATGAGGTAACACTCTACATTTAAAAAGAACAGTAGCCTCACTGAAAGCCGAGAAATTGGCCCATTTTTCGCTACCGTGACGTCCTTCTTTGAGAGCTCGAACATTTGCCTTAGTCACTTCAATAAGCGAACCAAACCCCTCTTTATCGGTTGAGTGAACTTTTTCTACAATTTGTATGGTAGAGTTCATTCGTCCAACACTCATATTTGCCACCTTTTATCTAATCTAAGTAGTAGATTTACTGTATTCCATACCTGCTCAGATGCTTGAACATTATTTGCAAAGAATCCTGCAGTTGATCCATCTCTTGATTCATAGAAGTGACTTGAGAGCATAATGATTGCTTGAAAGGTGGTTGCAGGCATTTGGTTATCTTGATAATACCCCTCTGGTACATGTTGGAAACTTTCTGCATAAGAGACAGCAGCGGTGATGTAACTTTCAATTAAGCTATCATCTTCTGAATGCTCGATAATTAAATTTTGTTTCACTTTTTGTAGTAAATCAGAAGTTACCATCACCACTACCTCCTTATTCATTTTCAATAACAATAGTTAATGTTTCAGTTTTATATCCAGGCTTACTTAGTGTAATAACTTTTGGTGTATCTACGACTTCATCACACTTGAGCCATAGTACAAATGATCCTGCAGGACAACCTACAGCTGTTGCTTCATCAACATCAACTTGTGCTAAAGCATAAGTGCTATTGTAAATAACATCAGTAATTGAAGATAGTCCAGTTCCAATAGATAATCCAATCCATTTATGTATTCCTTGTTCTGGATTATTTGAATCAAAAGCGATTAATTCATCCACAGGAACCTTGATTGTTACTGTACCTTCATTTAAATTAATACTTTCGATTTTGCTGTGGTTAGCTACAATTTCTGAACCTGGAACGTGCTGGATAGCTTTCACTGAAACATCGAATAAATCTTTTGCAATAGAGCCTGCATCTTTTAGCTTAATTATTAAATCATTAAAGTCATTTTTTAATGCACTTACGTTTGATGCACTTGATTCTTTAACATTTACCGCTTCTTTTACTCCGCCAATTGATGCAGGAGTTGCAAAATTTAAGGTGTAGGGACTTTTCTCAACACCATTTACTTCTGCATTTTCACAGACAGTAAGTTTACCGTTGATAACAATCTCACCATTAATTACTGTTTTCTCTCCACCTTGTTCGGTATAATTTTTCACATTGTAACTCATATCGTTACCCCCTTAAGCCTTAATCTTTAAGATTTTGACTGCTTCAGGTAGTACAAGTTTTCCATCAACACGTTCTTTAGCAACAAAACCAATCATTCCGTTTCCTGCGAATAATTCTTTTAATTCAGCAAATGAACGAACACCACGATCACCGATGTTGTAGTATGAAAAATCACCAAATGCAATGACAGATGCACCAGCTTCAATAGTTGGAACATATGCTGATGTTAACACTTCATAACCAAGCAAACGATCAGGTTCCCCAGCCTGAAGAGCAGGTTGCCAGATGTACTGACCATTACCATCTTTTAGTTTTCTCAAAGTTGCAATTGTTTGATCGTTTAAAATAAACTTAGCATTCTTTCTGTATGGACGTTTTAACGCATACACAAGGTTGACGATTTCATCATAAGTGATCGCTGTTGAACTTGCCGTTGTGACAGCTACTTCACCACCACCATTTACTGCAAAAATACCCAGAGGTTTTCCTTCACCATTACCATTTAAGAATGCATCTTCTTCAGCATTAGCTAAAGCTTTAGCAAACTGATCAATTAAGTAGTTTTCTAAACCGAATGCATTATCGTATAGAAGTTCTTCTGTAACCTTTACAGCAACATGAAGTTTATGAGCATCTAGGATTATTTGACTAAATGTTGCATCGCTAAATGCTAATGCTTCGCCTTCTTCAATCCAAGCAGCAGCAGGTTTTGTTCCAGCGATATTGATTTTGTGTTCACCGCTAGTTTTGATAATAGTACCAAGTTTTCTTAAGATATTCTCCTCTGATAAACCTTGAACCAAACGAGAGTCATATTCAACTGGCACTAGATAACCACCGCTTGAGTCGATACCTTCTGTTAAAATATTACTTACTTGTCTGAAATTAGTACGAAGTGCATTAAACATAGCTTTCTTATAAGCATCGCTTGCCCTTCCAGTTTTCATTTCCTCATTCATTCCAGGTTTTTGAGTAAGTGGTGTACTTGTAGCTTTCTTTAGTTCGTTTTCTAATAGTTCTTGATCCTTCATACGATTAATTTCATCTCCTAATGCTTTGATTTTTACTTCCATTTCGTTGTAAGACTTAATGTCTTCATTAGAAAGTAATCCGTCTTTATCACGTTTACTTTCTACAAATGCTTTCGCACCTTCCCATAGTTTTTTTCTTTTTTCAATAAGATCTTGAATAGTCATTATTTATTTCCTCCTTTTTTACTTTATTAAAAAAAGGCGTTCTAGCAGTTCATTTGCTGTTCGCCCATTTTTTATAATTTCTTTTTCGTTTTCTGCAAGTTTATTAAGTAGTGCAGTAGCTACTTGTTTTGTTGAGAATGCATATGCCTTAACTTCTACTTGTTTCTTTTCATCTCTTAAAATGTCATCGGCAAATCCAAGTTCAATTGCTTTATTTGCATTCATCCATGTTTCCTCATCCATAAGACGAGAAATTTTTGCTTTGCTCATACCTGTTTTAATTTCATAAGCATTGATAATACTTTCTTTGACTTCATTTAACATTTCAATAGCTTTACTCATTTCAGTATGGTCTCCATAAGCAAGTGTTACTGGATTGTGAATCATCATTAATGCAGTAGGTGCCATCAACACCTTAGTACCTGCCATAGCAATTACTGATGCAGCACTAGCCGCTATTCCATCAATCTTAATGGTAATATTTCCTTTATAATCCATCAACATTGAGTAGATTTGACTTGCTGCTATACAGTCACCACCAGGCGAGTTAATCCAGATAGTTACATCACCTGAACCACTGAATAACTCATCATGAAACATTTTAGGTGTGATATCATCATCGAACCAACTTTCCTCCGCTATAGTTCCATATATCTCTAGTAACCTTTCAGCGTTTGATTCTTCGTTCTTGAGATTTTTCCACACCCAGAACTTCTTGTTCTTCATTTGAATCCTCCTCCTTCTGTATGTTTTCTTTATTTGCATAAGCACCAGCATCTCTAAGCGGTAGCATGTTTCCATTTACCAAATACAAGTCCCCACCATCTTCTCGTGATATACGATCAAGATTTTCAAGTTCTCTAATATCATTTGCTGACATCCATCCGTTTTGTCTACCAATTGAGTAACCCTTCATTCTTGATTCATAATCCCCTCGAAGTAGTCCTTCTAAGTTAAACTTAATAAAGTATTCTTTCTTTTCATCATTCGATAGTAGTGCTCTCATTAAAGATTGTTCCCATCGAATAACCCATGGATCTAAAGTGTATTTTACAAACTCTAAAGATTGCTGTTCTATATTAGAAAAACTCGACTTTTCCAGATCACCAACCATGTGGGGAGGAATCCTAAAAATACGAGCAATTTCATTAATTTGAAACTTACGTGTTTCCAAGAACTGTGCTTGTTCAGGAGAGATAGAAATTGGTGTATATTTCATGCCTTCTTCCAGTACAGCAACTCTACCCGCATTGGAACTTCCACCAAATTGTGACTGCCATGCTTCTCTTACTTTCTTTGGATCTTTAATCGTTCCAGGATGTTCTAATACACCACTTGGCGCTGCACCGTTAGCAAAGAACTTCGCTCCATACTCTTCACAAGCAATAGCCATACCGATTGCATTTTTTGCCATTGCAATTGGTGAATAGCCTACCAAACCATCAAATCCAAGTCCAGGAATGTGAAGCACATCTCTTGGCATCAAGACTACTGTTCTACTAGAATTGCTGTTAATATCGTCTGATACACTGAAATACTCGTAATATAGCTGCCCATTCTCATCACGATTGACTGTCATCCGACTTGGAATCAAAGGATATAAAGCGATGACTTCACCTTTACCATTTCTGATAATTTGAGCATATGCATTTCCCCAAAGAAGCAAGTGTGTCATTAATGTTTCTCTGAATACAAATGAGCTCATCTCAGGATTAGGCTCATCGTGAAGCAAATGATAAAGTGTATGATCGATTGCTTTTTCTTTTCCGTTATCCTCTTTATACCTATACAAATGTAGTGGAAGGCCAGCGACTGCTTCTGCCAAAATTCTAACGCAAGAATAAACAGCAGTCATTTGCATCGCAGAACGTTCAGTCACATTTTTACCAGCGGTTGAACTACCCATCAAGAATGAATATCCACTGCCTAAGACTTTATTTTCAGGCTTATCTCTTGACCTAAAAATACCTTTAAATATTCCCATATCTATCACTCCTTAAATAAATAAGATACCTCTTGAATCATATACAGATTCATTAGAAGTGCCTTCATTTCTTAATGCCCTATCAAGTGCCATAACCGTTGCTACAGCTCCATCGATTTTTTCTACTGATTTAGATTTATCCATCTTAATGTTTCCAGCTGGATCTTCTCTGATCGTAATATTATCCATCATCCAATGAAGAACTGGATTACCATTATGTGCAATTCGTTTGCCAACTACTAAATTCATGAGTTCTTTAGTAGGAGGACTCATATCCTTAAAGCCCTGTCCAAAGGGAACAACAGTAAAACCCATGTTCTCTAAGTTTTGTGTCATTTGAACTGCTCCCCATCGGTCAAAAGCAATCTCTTTGATGTTGTATTTTTTTCCAAGTTCCTCAATAAAAGTTTCAATATAACCATAATGGATTACATTTCCTTCTGTTGTTTTTAAATAGCCTTGTTGAGACCATAAGTCATATGGAACATGGTCACGACTTACTCTTTGTTTCATGTTATCTTCAGGTATCCAAAAGTAAGGTAACACGTGATACTTATCCTCATTTTCAAGTGGCGGAAATACTAGCACAAAAGCTGTTATATCCATTGAAGAAGATAGGTCAAGTCCACCATAACATACACGTCCTTCCAGATCTTCTGGATTAAAATTAACATAGCAATCATCATACTTTCGCATGGGCATCCAGCGTTTTTCTTGTTTTACCCATTGATTTAGTCTGAGTTGCCTGAAGGAATTCTCTTCGCTTGGCATTTGCTTTGCAGATTCACAAGCTGCTCTTACTTTTTCAATGTCTACTGTCACTCCTAGACTAGGATTAGCCTTTTTCCAAACTTCAGGATCAGTCCAATCATCATCTTGCTCTGCACCATAAATCACTGGATAAAATGTAGGATCAATCTTTCTTCCTTCCAAGATATCCTTTGCCTTTTGATGTACTTCATAACAGATAGAGTTTGTATCATCACCAGCTGTAGTAATAAGAAAAAACAAAGGCTGCTTTCTGGCATCACCAGAACCCTTTGTCATAACATCGTATAATTTTCTGTTTGGTTGAGCATGAAGTTCATCAAACACAACACCATGTATATTGAATCCATGCTTTGAGTAAGCTTCTGCAGAAAGAACCTGATAAAAACTATTCTTGTATTCAATTCTGTTTTTTGATTCAGAAATCTTTACTGCTTTTTTTAAGTACTTATTAAGCACGACCATTTTCTTTGCAACGTTAAATACAATCTTTGCTTGGTTTCTATCAGCAGCACATCCATATACTTGAGCTCCTTCTTCAAAGTCACCACAAGTAAGTAAAAGAGCAACCGCTGCTGCAAGTTCACTCTTTCCTTGTTTCTTTGGTATTTCGATGTATGCTGTATTAAACTGTCTATATCCGTTTTGTTTTAGAATTCCAAATACATCCCTTATTATTTGTTCTTGCCAGTCTATTAACTCAAAAGGTTTTCCATGCCATATTCCGTCTGTATGCTTTAAACATTGAATGAAATTGACGGCATGGTCTGCCATTTCTTTGTTATACTTGGAAGTCTTGGCTTTGAACTTTGTGGGCCTATAATGTTTAAGTTTTCTCAATGCCTCCACCTCCATATTGAGCAAATAAAAAGCCACTTACTTAAGTGACTCTTATCATTACAGGCTTTTTATGTTATTTGCCTGTTAATATGAAATGTGTGTATTCTGCTTTGTTTGCTATCAAATACTCAACTAGTTCATAGAAATCGAGTTCATATGCAATTCTTTGACCATAGCAATATCAAACATATTTGTTCGACCCGTATCTCTTATTTTGAGAATTTGTTCTTTGATTTTATCAGTCATAGGTGTCAAGCTTTCTAAAATGATCAAGTTCTGGTAGTAGATTCAAACTGCTACCATTATCCCATCTTACCAAAAGAGATCCAATGTCATCTACACCAATAACTGTGCCAAGTGTTCCTGGTGGTGGTGATTGTATGTCATCCATTTTAACTAACTTAATTCTAGTACCAACTGGATATTTTGCTTTAAGTTTTTGTAATTGTATTTCGTTTATCATCATTTTAATTCACCTTTTTGATATTTTTCAGTATTTGGAAAATATAAATCTTTAGTGATTAGTGCTAATGGAATGTATGCTACATATCTTCCATAACTTGACCCTTCAGAATTAATCAAGAAACCATAATCCTTATTAGTACATTTTAGTAAAATACACTTTGTGATATTTTGCTTGAAATCGTAATACATCAAATCACTGTTTTTATCAATAAAATCATGATCATCTAGTGGATTATTGATAAATTTTGAAAAGCTAACCTCATCCACAATAATTTCTTTCATAATGATAAATTCATCAGATGGCAACATTTCTTCTGGAGTAGGTTTTCTAATAAAGTTTACTTTCATAAAACTTCACCATCCTTGCCAATGAATTTAATTTGTTGTATTGTTCCATTCTTGAATAAACCTATTGCATAGGTAATGGATTCAATTTCTGTCCAATGTAGTGATTCCATGTAATACTTGATAAGATACTCCATACCAGAAATTCTAGTGTCTGTTTTTTCACACATTTCTTTTAATTCTCGTTTCAGCTCTTCTACTGTTTTTACTGCCATATTTCTAACCTCCTTTATGGGTACTATATATATCACTCAAAAAGGGTTAATTATCAAGTTATTTATTAATATTTATTTTGCATGGTCAGGATTAGATTCAACTTTTTTTACTATTTCATTGTAAAGAGTTTTCTTACCTTCTCTGATGCAATAAACATTATCATTATCTTTTGTATTGTCTACATATCGCCTTAGGATAACTGATGCATATTTTTCATCAAGTTCCATTGTATAACATATTCTATTGGAAAACTCACAAGCCATTAATGTTGAACCACTTCCTCCAAATGTATCTAATACAATAGCATTTTCTTGACTTGAATTTTGTAATGGATAAGATAATAAATCTAATGGTTTACTTGTCGGATGATTTTCATTTCTTTTTGGCTTTTTGAAATTCCATATCGTAGTTTGTTTACGATTAGAATACCATGAATGTTTTCCATTTTGTAAGAAACCATAAAGAATGGGCTCGTGTTGCCATTGATAGTCGGATCTTCCAAGTACAAGTGAGTCTTTAACCCAAATGCAACATCCAGCCAAATGTAACCCTGCATCATGAAATGCTGTTCTAAAGTTCAAGCCTTCTGTATCTGCATGAAAACAATAAGCCGATGCACCAGGCTCGCAGTGATCAACCATGTTCTTAAATGCCTTTAGTAAAAACTGATAGAACTCCTCATTCTTAAGTGAGTCATTCTTAATTTTTAAACCACTTGAACTTGTGAAAGAAACTCCGTAAGGCGGATCGGTCAGAAGCAAGTTTGCTCTTTTACCATCCATGAGTTTGTTGACATCATCTGGATTAGTAGCATCACCGCAAACTAAAACATGGCGTCCAACAATCCAGCGATCTCCATATTCTACAAATGCTGCTTTTTCTAAGGCTTCAGTTAAATCGTAATCGTCATCTTCTATTTCTGCTTCATCGCTTTTGAATAGGTTAGATAGTTCCTTTTCATCAAAACCAGTAAGCGATAAATCAAAACCTAAATCAGATAATCCTTCAAGTTCTACTGCTAATAGTTCTTCATCCCAGCCAGCATCAAGAGCCATTCTGTTATCAGCTATAATGTATGCTTTCTTCTGAGCTTCTGATAAGTCCTCAACAAATACACATGGTACCTCTTTATAACCTTCAGCTTTGGCTGCTGAAAGTCTACCATGTCCAGCTAGTACGTTATATTCCCTATCAATAATCAAAGGATTAATAAAACCAAACTCTCTAAGGGATGATTGAAGCTTCTTAATCTGATCTTTTGAATGGGTTCTCGCATTGTTAGCGTATGGCACTAAAAGCTCAACATTAACTAGTTTGAATTCCTTTACTGATGTCTTCGCCATTATACTAATCCCCATTCTGCAAATTTCTCAAATCCACCAAGATCACTTATAAACTCACGTGCGATCTCAACTATCTCTGAATAAGGTCTCCCATCAATAACCTCATCGCCTATTGCACATGAGAGTTCGATCGGTGATCCTGTTTCTTGTGCTTTTAAGAAACAATACACATTCAAACTAACGTCTGCTTTAGATAAGTCTTTACCATGAAGCCCACCACCAGTAACAGAATCTGCCATATCAGAACCTAGTTTTCTATTGGTAGCACCTGAGTCAACATCAGTACCACCAGTCCAATCCCCAATAGGATTAATATCTGCATCAGGATAGATTCTTCTCAACTCTTCAGAATTTGCATTACTTTGACAAATAATAAGTCTTGTTCCATCAAGGATATATTTGCCATCACTGCCATACTTATCAAACAACTCTCTGGCAATGCTTGATAACTTCTTTTGTTCAATTGTTAGTGGCACTCCTTTGAAGATACCATTATCCCCGCATCTAATTGTGCCTTTCTGGTTTTCAGCTAGGTGTATATCTTGCGGAACCTCTACATAGTCTATGTCAACATTTCCTGCAATTCTCTCAATGATTGAATTAACTTCAGTCACGTTAAGTTGCGTAGATGTTTCAGCAATAACGTGACATTTACCATGACCAATCAAAACTTCAACTGCAATTCTCGGATTTGTATCATTTTGGTATGCTAGGTCGACAATTGCACCTGCAATTCGATCCGCAATTTTATCTGGATGGCATGGATTTACTTTTTCATACATTTATTTTCCTCCTCTTATTATTTTCTTGCTCTCAGTAATTTTTCCATCATTAAATCCTGCGGATCAAGTTCGTCAATTTCAGCTGATCCGTTGTCTTGAATGATTGAATAAATCTGATACCATATTTGGTTCACTTGTTTCATATATGCCTGTGACATTGAAACATATGGACTTGCGATTGCATTTCCTGTTGTTGGATGTTTTGCAAGCATACCAAATTCTGATATTGCTTCTTCACATTGAATCCAACGAGATACACTCATCGCATACTGTTCGATTAATTGATTACCAACCAACGTTTCGCAGCCACGTTTCTCAAGCCACAAATAAGTGGTTTTGAAAATGTCCTGAGCATATAAGTCTTTTCCATTTTTTTGCTTTGCTTTTAAATAATCTTTAATCGGTGGAACTTCGACTCCTTCAATTTCATCGGGTGTAATAAAATCCGACATGTCATCGAAAGTTGTAGTTAACACTTCCACCTTTTTCTTGTTTGTAGGTTTCTTTCCACTACCTATTCTTGCACCGCCTCTAGCAGTACCGTCCTTTGCCATCGGTTAATACCCCCTTTGAAATGAAAAAAATTCGCACGAAACCCCAGGCTCGGTGTCGAAGCTAAAGTTTGTCAAGATGCTTACCGCCCCTACCCCATAAGTGCACCCATGTTTTTTGATTCACGATGTCACTGATATGTCGTTGAGAAACAAAAAAGGCATCTGCAATTTCCTTTTGCAAATACCCTAATTTATATAGTTGAACAATAGCATAAATATCTGTTGTGTGCAATTTTGCCCCATTACTTTTGCCACCTTTTCTTAAGCAAGCAGCTGTTCCATGTCTAATTTCATCTTGAACGTTCTCCTGTCGTGTTCCCCAACATAGATTCTTCAGATGATTGTCTAAGCAATTTCCATTTAAATGTCTGCATTCCATTCCCGCAGGTTTATCGCCAACAAAAGCTAATAGAACTGCTGTATGTACATTGATACTTTTTTTTCTGGAAGGGCAACCATCTTTTATTAAATTTACTCGTAAATAGCCTTTTGTATCTAACCTTTGAGGTTTCTCTTTCACCGTACCATTTTTAAAAGAATAAATTAAACCTTCATCTGTAGCATAATAGCCAGAATATCCTGGTATCTCCTTCATAATCAACTGCGATCACCAATTTCATAATGGATTATTGTATGACAGCTTTGGCATAGCGACATTAAATTACTAAACTGGTTAGTTCCTCCACGAGAAAGAGGTACGATGTGATGAACCTCTTCAACAGGTGTGATTTTTCCTTCCTTTAAACATCTCTCACAAAGCGGATGCTTCTTTACATACAACCCACGGATACGTTTCCAGTTGTTACCGTACTTCTTATCATGATTAGGTGCTCTGTTGTAACGATCATATTGTTTATGTCTTAATGAAGCATGCTCTTCGCAATACACATCTAAAGTAAGTTGTGGACAACCAGGAAATGCACATGGTTTCTTTGGCTTACTTGGCACAGCAATTCCTCCTTTTGAGTATAAAAAAAGGCCAGCAGATTGCTCTGTCGACCTCATAATTTTATTAGTATTTCCTAGTTTAATTGTACCACACTATTGACATAATCACAATGGTTCAAGAAGGTCCATCGTGGTTCATTAAGGTTCATTTTTTAACATCAACTTTAATCAGCTCGATGCCTTCCTTGTGCCACCTTTTTATGGTCGATAAACTATAAAACATCTTCTCCGTAATTTGATTAAAACTTAGTAGACTTATGTACCTTAACATCAGTACTGATTTTTGGTTTTCATCACTCAATGCTTCAATGACTGTTATAACCTCAGCTCTTTTTTCATCGAGTTGTTTTTCTACTTCTTTCATTTCTGCTTCAAGGTCCATGAGTTTTATTAGCCATTTGACAAATGGTGCTTCTAGATTTCTTGTGCAGTCCACTCGTTCTCTGGTGAAGTCTTGAGATGGGATGGAATTAGCTAACGCTTCGTACTCTTCAGCTCGCAGTTTCATCATATTTAATTTGTGTTGTAGTTTGCCAACTTGTTTTAAATACTCTTCTTTTGTCATACTAATTCCTCCTGTTTTTCTTAGCTAAGTTTGAGGTTTCATGTTCCATCATCTACCTCCGCTATCTTATCTAAGCACTTGATCTCAATCCATATACCAGTTGGTTCATCTGACCAAACCTTCTCGGCTATTTCTTTGACCACTAATGCATCATCCTTCCAGAACCCTACTTCAGTCATACAGTCTTTGAGCATCTTTTGTAAGTTATCTGTATCAGGTTTCGTAACTCGCCACTCAAAGTTCTTATGCCTTTTGCCTCTTGGAAACTTCCAAATGACATGTAGCTCAAGCGGTCCATCATATGGTGTATCAGGCTTGAATGGTCTTAAATGTCTAATGAGCATCTGCCTTGCTGCTTTTACTTTCTCTGGCTTATAAAACATTGGTCTATTTCCAACCACCGCTACCTTTGCTTGCTGAGCTGTCACAGTAGGTGGTTCCATCAATAAAAATAACTTCATCAACTTCGCTCCTTTTTTAGTTTTCAAGTCTGGCAGAAAACTTGTGCTGACGTTGATGCTTCTGTTGTAGGGATAGGGCGATTTTAAAAGCCCTTATCCTACTACGACAGAGCGTCAGCGGTGCTGGTGGCGGTAGCTACCTATATATAAGCCCTTTCCGCCAGTTTTTGTGCCAGTTTTTTTCTGGTGGCAGATAGGGATATTTTTCCTTTCCGCCAGTTTTGTATTTTTTGGCAGATTAGTTGTCATTTTCCTTTCCGCCAGTTTTTTCATGTCTTGTAATAATACCTTTATGCGTACTGTATTCATCAGCAAATTCGTTCACTCTATCTCGTACAGTTCTTGATTTAATTCCAAGATACTCGGCTATTGTTTCTGCATTTGCTGTAATACCATCTTCAGAACATATATCAAATGCTCGATTAAACTCTTCTTTTCTTGTTTCAGAAGTTTGAACTCTCTTACCAGATTTTGCTAGGTTTGCTTCTGCTGATCCTTCCGAGAAAAGCTTATCTAAATCACCTGCAGTATCAAGAACATGTATGGGATATTTAAACCAAAAGTTGCGAGGTTTGAAGTTCTTAAATTCACGTAATGAACATTCAAGTTTCCATGCAGTATCCGACAAGTTGTCCGCATAGTTTGCTATAAATTCTTCTGGTGCATCGAGCTGGATCATATCTAGTTGTGCATCAGGATCTCTAGCAAATACACCTGAACCAGACGCTCTATCCATTGCTCGTTTAGAACCTTGAGCACCCTTTGAATGGTGATGACAGTAAATAGCAGCTGATCCTGTTTCGTTACAAATCTTATCAAACTGATTACAAAATGCACCCATCTCTGAAGCATTGTTTTCATCGCCAGTAATGACTTTATAAATCGGATCGATAATAACTGCATCGTATTGTTTGTTTGATATTCTTCTAATAAGTTTAGGCACTAGTTTATCAAGTGGAACTGCATGGCCACGAAGGTTCCAAATTGAGATATCATCACTATGCTTTGGAGTAATCTTTAATGCCTTATAAATCTCAGCAAAGCGATTAATAAATGATGCTGCATCAATTTCTAAGTTTACATAAAGAACTCTTGATTTCTTACACTTAAACCCAAGCCATGTCATACCTTCTGATAAAGCAACAGCCAATTCCATAAGCAAGAATGATTTACCTGCTTTTGATGAACCTGATATAAGCATCTTATGGCCACAACGCAGTACTCCTTCAATAAGCTCTTCAGGAAGTGATGGTAGATTTAGTAATTGGTCTTGTAAGTTTTGAAGTCCTGGTAGTTCATCGTTTGCACCTTCAACAAAATCAAGCCAGTCTATCCATGAGGTGCGACCAATATTTGTTGCAATTAAAGTTTGTTCTTTTCCATTTCTAGTAACTCCTGGCATACGGGATAATCTCGAAGGATTGCGATTTTGCTTATCTACCTTTAGTCCATTCTTTTCTAAATAATCATAAAGGAAGTCTACTCGTTTTCTGTATTCTGCATTGTCCTTTGCATCAACCCTAACTATTGCATGAATGGATTTTCCTGCTGAGCTTGTGAGTGCTGCTATTGGAAGTTCGAGTTTTCTATAAAAAGCATCTTGTTCTGATATAGGCATATCGTCAGATTCAACTAGTGCATAAGTGAAGCGAGTGATATTTTCATTCTTTACACCTAATCCATCTAAAGGATTGAAACGAATCCAAGCACCACATTCATCCTTCCAATCTCCTATCGTTGCACCTAAATCATCTGGATGTTTTCTTAGTGTATCTATTAACTCCTGTGCAGTGCGATCATAAACACCTTTTGAAGGCATCCATTTTCCTTCTGTATCCTGCCATACATCGTTTGTTACATAACCGACTAAATCATCTGGTTTGAATAGAGTTTCAAGATAGAGAATTAGCTGTTCAACTGGTGTCATTGTCTTTGGTATTTCATAAGTTATACCATCGCCATCATATTCGATAACATCCTCCCAATCTAAGCAACCATCTCCTACAAAAGAATGTGGAATATAGCCATAGGCCTTTGCCATTTGCACTATTGTTCCGCCTGTTATGGGATTTGAGCTACCAGCAAAGGTAGCCCATTTCCTTTCGCATTCATTTGCTTTGTATCTTGAATCATTTCTGGACCATTCATCCCATACTGAGCAGTCATAGCCTTCAGCTTTTAAAGCCATACCGACATTTATCCATTCGTGGTAATTTAAGTCGGGAACATTGATGTATTTTAATGCTTCTAGTATGTTGTCCATAAGATCCTCCTATTATGGTTGATAACTGGCAGCATCTAAGCCACGAGGTAAGAACCAGTTATTATTTGAAATTCGAGTAATCATCTTACTTGCACTATCGAAATCCCATGTCCCAACATGATAGAACCCATATTTTTCAAGTAATCTGATTTGTTTTGGAGTTGCTAAATGCTCGTCTTGTCTTGCTCTTAATTTTTCAATAATTGAGCTTGCATGACCACAGCATGTAATTGTGTCAGTTAAGATACCCATTCTCTCAAGATATGATTTTTGTCTTTCAGTCATAGGTCCCATTTCCCAAAGGAATGTTGGTTCGTAGTTAACCAAATCTTCTGCAGAAATTGAAAGTGCATATTCAAGTGGATCGACATATTTTCTTTGACGCTTCTTCATTGCAGCAAGTTCACGAGCAAGTGCAGCTTCACGTTCTTGAATAACATCATTTTCAGCTTTGCTTTCTGCTTCAAGCAAATCAATGCTGCACCCTGTATCCATAACCAATTTATCAATACGTTTTGCGATACTTTCATCTTTTGAAATAAGTGCTGAAGGTCTACATAAGTCATGACGCTCTGTCATCCATAAGAAATCTAGTAGCAATAATTCTTTCTTTCCAGGACTAAGTCTCATTCCTCTGCCGACCATTTGTTGATATAAACTTCTAATCTTTGTTGGTCTTAAAACTACTATGGTGTCTACCGATGGACAATCCCATCCTTCAGTCAAAAGCATTGAATTACAAAGAACATCATATTCACCATTTTCAAAGTCTTTTAATATTTCATCTCTATCAGGTGAATTGCCATTGACCTCAACTGCTTTTAATCCATGAACATTTAACAAATCACAGAACTTTTGAGAGGTCTTTACTAAAGGTAAAAATACGACTGTCTTTCGACCTTTGCAGTAATTCACCATTTCTATTGCAATTTGATTTAAGTAAGGTTCTAGTGCTCCGCCAATTTCACCAACAGCATAATCTCCATTAGACATTCCTACGCTATGAATATCAAGTTCAAGAGGTATCATCTGTGCTCTAACTGGGCATAAAAATCCTTCTTTTACTGCTTGATGCATTGAATATTCATAGGCTTTGCTATTGAAAAATTGTCCTAGATTCTTTTGATCTGCTCTGTCTGGCGTAGCTGTTACACCTAGTAGCCTTGCAGCATCGAAGTGTTGTAATATACGTTGATAAGTTTCAGACATTGAATGGTGTGCTTCATCCACTACGATTGTCTTAAAATAGTCTCTTGGAAATCTATCAAGTCGTTTCTCTTGAGATAATGTTTGAACCGATGCAACAGTGACATTTAGTGGAGAGCCTATGGAAGTAGACTCTGCCTTTTCTAAAGCAGAATCTAACCCACTAGCTAACTTCAACTTGTCCGATGCTTGGTCTAGAAGTTCCCCACGATGAGCAAGGATTAAAGCCTTACTTCCATCTTTGACTTCTTCTTCAACTACCTTTGAGAAAACGACCGTTTTACCTGTGCCTGTTGGCAAAACAAGTAATGTATTTTTAAAGCCGCTATTCCATTGATTAAAAATTGCTTTAACAGCTTCATTTTGATATGGTCTTAGTTCCATGACGGAGCTCCAGATAGGAAATTTACATATTCTGTTAAAATATCCCATCTATCAAGATAGATATCGTATTTGCTACTATATTCACCCATACTAAGTTGAGTGTTCTTAATTACTTTTGAACTTGGTATTATGTACGTTCTTACTACTTTATCTAGATCGTCTAATGCTACTAATATATACACATCACAAGTTGCATACCTTTTCCCCGTTCTAAAGGTATAAAAGTTCCCTTCCTTACCTTTATAGAGATGACTAGATTTAACATCAATCTTTAAACAATCATTAACCAACAGATCATAAGGGAAGTTTTGTGACATCTGGCTAACTTCATATCCTTTGTTCTCTAATATCTCTTTGATAATTTTTTCATATTTTTTACCTGTTGTTGTTTCAGATGTCTTAATACGAAGACCTAACTCACTTGCCAATCCATACCAGCCGCCATCTCTACGTGAGATAGCTACTGATAATGCATAACTATTTGTATATTTAACACATTCACTTCGTGTAGGCATTCGATCAATTTTTAGCCCTTCTTTGACTTTCATTACTCCATCTAGAATTAAATCATCAGACCATTTCATTCCGTGTGTATATCCCATAATTAACCTCCATACGTTTTTGTATTTGAGAACGATAACTCTTAGTTAAAAGGAAGATCATCTTCACTGATTTCAATGAAGTACTTAGGATCATAATCAATGAAACGATCAAGATCATTGACTGTCTTTTCTTCACCATATTGATTAACATATGTTCTTTGTTTGAAATGAGCACGACCTTTTGAGCCTATTACTTTATTCCAATCCATTGTTAATTTTTCACCATGTTTCTTTTGTCCGATGCTACGGAAGAACGCAGAAATACGCCATTCTAGTGAACGATAGAGTAACAAGTCAAACTTAACAGTTGATACACCTTCAGCTGCAGATACTTGAACGGTAATTGAAGCTTTATTACATGCAGGAACTTTTGCTCCACCAGGGAATCTTCCTCTTTCAAAACCAGTAACTACAAAGTTGTAGTCACCTTCGGGTAATAGAACGAATTCTTGCCCATCATTCTCTATCGTATCCGACCAATCTAAAATCATATTTTGAAAATTATTTACTTCTGACATAATTATTTATCTCCTTTATTGTTAGAAATTGTTTGTACTATTTTTGTCCAGTTAGGAATGATCCATCTGGTAATAAAATTATCTGAGTAAGTTGAAATATCAGCATCAAGACCATAGTGACCTTTTGTTGCCACGATGACTTTTAAAGAATTCTCTGTGATGCCTGCTTCATGAATCATGTTTTTTAGTTTTTCGAGTGTAGGACGTGCAGTCTCTTTTGTAGGCTCAGGTTGGCCCGTTTTAGGCGACACGTCCTCAAATAAGTGTGAAATCGAACTTGAAAGCCAAGTCTAGCTCATCAGCCAAACTGAAGCGATTTTTTGCGTCCCAGCAAGGGTTATGAGTTGTATACATTACTCGCTTACCACCGCTTGCTTTCTTTGTGTTGTTCTCAGTAGTAATTACAAAAGTTTTATAATTACAGAAAAGCAATACATCACACCACTCCTTGACTAATGGAGCACATTGTTTTGTTAGTTTCATTTCCCATCTGTCGAATTGGCCTTGTTCTTCTGGGAGCTCATACTTTCGTGGTTTTCCATGTGCAATAACAACTGGATTAATACCCACATCAACAAGTTTTGATAATAGTTGGAGTAAGTTAGAGAATTCTTCTGCAAGATAGGTGTAGCCTTTCCCAAATCCGAAGTCTTCAATATTTGCTTTGCGATACTTGTTACAAACGAAGTCAGTACATAAACTTTCAGCCCAGTCTGCTGTATCTACGACTAAGGTTTTACAAACATCTGGATTATCAATTACCTCTTTTACTGTTGTGATTAACTCTTCCCAACTTGAGATTTTAATGCGTCTGACGTCTAATCTTGATGTTCCACCTTCTGTATCTAAGAAAAGTGGATCAGGCATTTTGGATGCAAGTGACGTTTTTCCGACACCTTCTGCACCGTAAATACAAAATTTAATCGGTGTTTTCTCAACACCACTAATGATGTTTAACATGTTATTTCATCTCCTTATTAATTATTAATTCTTCTCTAGCATCAGATTCAGGAGCTAGTACTGCTTGTCCTTTTGGCTTGATGATGTAGCTTCCAACTAAGTCGTTAAACTGAGTCTTGCCTACCATTTTTTGAAGGTCAATTATTGATAATATTTTTTTAGGTGCGAATGGATCGTAGCCGTTATCACTTAGAATTCTTGCAACAGCATCTTCATCACTGATTTTGCGTTTTGTTACTGATTCAACAACCTTATAACCCTTCCACTTTTTACCTTCTAGAGCCTTTTTAAGACAATATTCTTTAATGCTATCAATGTAAGAAAGAACACTATCTAACTTTGGTAAAATAGCTTCAATTTCTTCATCAGTAATGAATTCAGGTTTGTTAACTTCCTTTACTGCTTCAAGTGCATCTTCAGCTCTTTTTCTACAACTATTTCTGCCAGGACAGAATCTGCACCAAACGCCACTATTGGCTTTTGGATCTTCGCTTAAAGCTTCTTTTGCAGCAGGAATAAGTCTTTCTCTTTCCCATTTCTCAAGTTCCTCTGAAGTTATGGAATACTCTGAAATATTGTGAATTCGTTCTTGATAAATAACTAAGCGTATGTTCTTAATTGGATAAAAATCTTTGTAGCATTTGTAGGCATACAAACCATAAATTCCAAGCTGGCTGTTTAATTCATTTAACGTTTCATCAAATGGTGTTACCTTAATAAATCCAGTCTTGTTGTCAATGATTGTTAGCGTATCTCCTGCTATAATCCCGCAATCCAAAGTTCCATGAGTATCTGGTGCATAGTCCATTTCCAGAAGTTGTTCGATCAGTACTATTGGCTGCTCGCCCGTACGCTTAGCTTCATAATCAACTGTGCTGATTACATAGTTAGCGTAGCCATTTGCTAATCGTTCCATTTCTTCTGAGTAGTGCTTAAAACTTGTTTTTAGTTCATCTGCTGTTAACAAACTTTCAGAATCATAATCTTCAAGTTTTAAACTTTGTCTGATGTAGTATTCTGCAAGCAGATGGCACTCGCTTCCAAACTCACTCGCCTCCGTAGTCTCTTCAGTTTTAGTTGCTAGAAACCTAGTAGCATATCCACAATAGAACCACTCTTTACTACTTGGAGCTAAGATTGAATGAGCCCTTTTCGCCATCATTCTTACCTCCTTTTTTTGTCGCTCCATCTAGGAGCATCACTTCTTCTGCTAAAGCCTTAGTAAGAAAGCTGATTGTTAATAAAGAATCAAAAATATCAACTTTGCTTACTACGGGTTCTTCTCTAGCTTCTTGAACATTGTCAACCATAGTTCGGTCCTCCTTTGATTTTTTTGAAGACTGTTCTTGCCTTCTAAAAGTCAAATGGGAACTCGATACGTTTTTGCCAAAAAAATGTTAAATAAAAGTTTTAAGTCTTTCTTTAAGATTTTTTATGAGACAGGATTTCTTGTATTGAACTGTTGATCGTTTTAAGCCCATAGCCTTACCGATTTCATCATCTGTGCAACCATCATTGAATAGATTCAGTATCATCCGACTCTCTTCATCTAGAAGCGATAGTTCACGTTCGAGTGCTTCCTCTCGTTCAGACTTGATTAATGCCTCATGTGGTGTATCTGTTTTGGTGTCTGCCATTTCATAGTTGTTTTCTTCTACAAATTGATCTAGTGATAATGGCTTACCATCCCTATGGGTTTTACCAAACGGGCAGTGATTACAGTCCTCTTGGCATCTTTTCATATATGAGTATCTTTCAGAAGGAACTAAGCATCTGCTTTCGTTATCCCTTTGTCTGTGTTCCTCTGCCAGCATATTTCGCCAAGCATAGAAATACTCAATCGTACAAGGCACATACATTCGTTTTCTTGTGATGCTGTTAAAGTAAGAACAATAACGCATCTCTTCTTCAGGACTCTTATCCTGGTTGTACTCAGCTATAGCTTTTTTGATTTCTTCTTCACTTGTGTACTCTTCTTTTAATTTGTTAATCATTAAAAAACCTCCATTTCAGAAATTTAGAAATGGAGATCTCTTTGTGCAGTCCATACAGAATTCGGGCATAGCAAAAAGAACGGAGTACCTTTTTCAAGATTCCATTTCTATTTGCAGTCCGCTCCCACAGCTTTCTGCGTTTTTTTTGTGTGTTTCGGAGAGTCCTACGTGGGATGCAGCGATATCTTCTGCAGTAGTGACTTCCTTAACACAATGCCAAAACTACTTATCTCAAACTTTTAATTTAATTTAAATTACTTGAGAAATTGTAAAGTCTGGCATTTCGTGATATAATTAATCAAAAGCATACGTTCAAAAATTATTACTAATTTTGTCTTGCACGTTTTGACACTATAATTGTACTAAATGAGTCTTTTTCATCTCAGCGGTGTTCGGACTAAGGTATTCAGTCCGATTTATGAAAGGAGCAAATCAATGCATATTTATGAGTTTATAAACTTAATTCAAAATTCATTTGCAAGTCAAATTCAACCAGATTCAAAAACTGGCAAGATTACTGCTAAGCAAATATATCAAGATGTCATAACTTGGTTTACAGATGAATCATTGATGGATATTGAATCTATTAATGCTGTAACCATGAAATCTCTGAATTATTGTGAAAAACTATTAAATGAATCTAATGAAATCGATATGCCTATAGCTGATGCTAAACTCTTAAAAAGCAAAGTAACATCAGATAATTTTAGAGATGTATTTGACGCTGCCGATTTATCTCCTGAAGCTGAACAATTACTGATTGATGCCTTTGAAACCAAAGGCTACAAACTAAACAGGTTTGATATACCACAAGACTTAACTGATATATTTATACAATTGCTCCAAGAAAGATCTGAGATTAATAAGAAAGGATCAATCACAAAAGCACAATTTATCTCTGATAGTCAGGTTAAGATTGGTGGTAGAATAATCAATCTTCCGCCAGCTTTATATGTACCAGAACTCCCAGAAGAAAAAGAAAACGAATATATAACTGCTCTTCTTTCTGTATACACTCAAAAAACATCCAAAAAGATTGAATCATTAAACGACCTTGATGAATTTCCAATTTATCAAACTGAAATTCAAGCTCATCGAGAATATTTCTATAGTGCAGAAAGTATTTTACATAAAGTTAGAAAATTCTTTTATGACGCAGAAAACGAGTTTAGCACTCTCAAAAGTGAAATATTTGACAGTATAAAACTAGATATAATTAGAAGTTACCCAGATGGCTATGAAAAACTCAATGATATAATGCATACAGTTATTGTCATTTCACTTTCAAAAAGCTACTTTTCTAAACCTGGGAATGGGATCGTTGGTAATGGCGAGAGAAGAGGAGTCGTCCATATGTTAGTCAACGATGGAAAGGTAAGGTGGTTATAATGCAAAAACTGTTTAACACCGAATTTGAAGTATCAATGCGTCTTCTAATACTTCTTGATTCCATCAGCAATTTAAATGAGGATGAATTGGCATATTTAGACTTTTTCTCTATCTATTCAAAATCTTTTAATTTTGAAAATGATAATTTAAATGGTGATTGCTCGTTCCCAATTAATGAAATAACAATTCAAAGGAAGCTTATAAAAAACGCAATAAAGGATTTAGTTTTGAAATCATTTATAAAAGTCAACTATGATAAGATAAAAGGTTATGTGTACTCTGTTACAGATGATGGGTATTCATACGTAAGAAAAATTGATGATCCTTACTCAAGACAATATCAACAAAATGTTCGTATTATAAAAAACTCGATAAGTCCTATAAGTATTTCAAAATTAAAAGAAATTGCAGCACAAAGGAGGGATGATTAATGGCCTATATTAAATTATTAAAGCTAACAGCTACTGGACCTAGTGATAAGATTTCTACTATTGAATTTGGTAAAAAAGCTACTATTATTGCTGGCCCTTCTGACACAGGAAAAACATGCATTTTTAAATGCATTGACTTTGTGTTAGGTGCAAAAAATGATGAAGATCATGCTCCTTTTGATGAAGAAGATGAATACACTACAGTAAATTTGCTTATTGATACATCATATGGCCAAATGTCTTTAACTAGGGAACAAGGAAGCAATAAGACTCAAGTTTCATGTAATAATCAATCAATCGAGAACGGTGAATACTTGTTAAATGCAAATAAAAATAACCCTAAAACAATCAACAGTTTAATGTTGAAAATTCTAGGGTTAAGAGAAGATTTAAGTATTCCAAAAAATAAAGAAGGCGAACCAGAAACATTTACATGGCGAACATTAAAAAGAGCATTCTTTGTTGATGAAAGCAGAACTGATCAGTCAAAATCAATTCTTCTTCCAGCAACTGGAGATACAGCGTATTTGGCTGGCTTGATTTATTTCTTAACTGATAACGATTTATCAAACTATCTTTTAAGAGGCGAAACAAAAGAAATTAAAGAAGCGAAAAAGAATGCAATTATTGGATATATTTCTTCTCACAAGCAAGAAATGTTAAATAGAAAAAATAACCTATTAACCAAACTATCTACTTCAGGTAATGATATTGATACTGTTTCAAAACTAATTGATGACCTAAATCAACAAATGTTCAATATAAACACTGAAATTGAGGATCTTACAGAGGAAACAAAACACACATCATCTCAATTGATGCAGCTTCAAACTAAACATCAAAAAAATACTATCTTGTATTCAAACTATAATGCTTTAAAAACTGATTATCAGAAAGACATCGATAGGTTGTCATTCATTGTTCAGCACGAGCTCATGCATAGCAATCTCAAAAAGAATACTAAGTGTCCATATTGTGATCATAAAATTACTCCAAAAGTATCTGAATCTTATATCGAGGCTTCACGTATAGAGCTTAGAAGAGTAATAACCAACTCGAATGACTTAGAAGAAACATCAGTAAACCTAAAAGATACTTTAGATGATGAAGCTGATTTGATTCAAGTATATGAAGATACAATAACTAAAAACAAGAACAAAGTTGCTGAAGTTTTATTGCCACAAAGACAAAAAATAGCAGATACATTAAGAAACTATGAGGAATACATAAGTTTGAAATCAGCCATCGATCAATTAGAATTTGCAGATGAAGCTTTATCTAATGACCTAGAAAATTATAAAAAAGGTAAAGATTTACCAAGAATCCCATTTGAAGCAAAGAAATTATTCTATGACCTAATTGGCTCATACATAAAAGAAAATGGATTATCTGTTTTAAATCAAATGGGAAATCTAGATGTAAACACAATCGACTTTTTAGAAACCAAGCTGGACCTTGTAATTAACAATAAAAAGAAAAATAAACGTGGTAAAGGATACAAAGCCTATACAAACTCCGTTTTACTTCTACTATTTAGAAAATTCGTTGAAGAACAGTCAGCAAACAAAATTGGTTTATTTATGTTTGATTCACCACTCAAAAACCTATCTATTCCAGAAGAAATTGATGATGATACAAACAATATAAGGAAAGGATTCTTTGACTATATTATTAATTTAAAAACAGATGATCAAATTATCATTTTTGAAAATACCAAACACCTTGAATTACCTCAACTTGATGAAAATGAAGATACAAAAATTCATATCTTTACTCAAAAAGAAAATTCAGGCAGATATGGTTTCTTAAATGGAGTAAAAAAGGCATAAGGAGATAAGAACATGGTTAGTTATAATAAGTTATGGAAACTGTTAATTGATAAGGGACTAAATAAAAAAGAGCTAATTACGCTCTCGGGTGTTAGTTCTTCTTCAATTGCTAAAATGACTAAAGGCCAAAATTTTACAACTGATGTACTTTGTAAAATATGTGCAGTACTAGAATGTGACTTTAAAGACATCATGGAGTTCCAACCGAAATAAAAACAAGCGACTCAACTCAATCTCAGAGCTGGGTCGCTTGTTTGATATGTTTTATATAATTCTAAATTTCATTTCTAATTTGTTCAATCGTTTCTATATTAATAATCTCTATTCCACTTTCCTTGCTTCCTGAATAGATTAAAATATATGTTTTAGCATTAAAATCCTGTTCGAACTTTTTCAACTTTTGGTCAATATTAACAAATAAATTATATCTTCCTTGATAAAAGCTTTCTGGTTTTAACTGTATGCCTATTAAGGGATTTCTAATTACAAAATCAATAAAGTATTCTCCATCCCATTCTTTTGGTGAAAGTTCTACTTTATCATTTAATATTTCATTCAAAACTTTTAATGCCATATTTTCTTTATTATAGCCTTCAAAAGTTCTTCTGAAAATTACATCATGTATATAGTTTAAACATTCTTCTTCACTTACATTAATGTGTTTTTGTGTTTCAATACTATTATACATTCGATTTGCTAAATCTTCTAAAAATGATTCATCTCTAATGTTTTCAAAGTAATAGTTTCTCCATTCATTTAATGTTACTGGAGCACACTTTCTTATTCCATCCATTACATAACCGATTTCTGTAGGATGATTAAATTTACCTTTATTAAAATAATAATTAAGTTGTGTTTCTATCATTTTATTTACCTATTTTTTTTTATTAAATATTCATCATCGAATTCAATAACTATCGAATTTACTTCTTTTGAATATATGATAATAGGGATATCTATATGACTTCTAATAGATTGTTTATGTCCTAATGACTCTGGTTTAATTTGATATGGTTTATCGTCTATATACAGATCAATATTCTTGCTTTCATCTTCTGGTGTTGCATCTTTAACCTTAAATCCCAAATCAATAAAATAAAGTTTTATTGTTGCTTCTAAATTAAACCCATAGAATGTTTTGTCGTATAATAAATCCATAACCCATTCTTCTATTAATTCTTCATCAATTTGACTAATTGCTTCTTTAAAGTTTTCGATCATGCTATCTGTTCGACTAACTGCATTGATAACTGCGTTAGGATATTTTTCCTTATGATAATTTTTCCACCCTTCTAAAGTAGGTGTATCACCCAGCTTATTACATTCTAATACATATTTAGGGTACTCCTCAGATAGTTGACCTACTATATTTGGTCGTGTAGCTTGTGCTGTTTGAGCAGCTTGATTAATCAAATATGTCGTGTACTTTGGAAAGTGTTCTAAGTTACCCTTTTTTAAATCTGCTATCTTGCTTGCACTAATTTTTATTTTCATTTTCATTTTCTTCTCCCTCTTTTTTATTTAAATTGTCTAACTCTGCTGAGTCCCAATAAAAATCTATTCCTTTTTTTTCTTTCTTATAGTATATGTATGTTATGTCGTTATCCAAAGGTCTATTTCTACTTGGATTTCTTGAATCATATGGTTTAACTTGGCAAGAAACCCCTTCAACAATAAGATCAATCTTATTTTCAGAAATGTTGGAACGAATAATCTCCACTTTTTTTCCTAATTCTTCAAAATGCTTCATAATCAAAAATTCTTGGTGTTTTCCATAAAAAGTTTGTTTATAAAGAAAAAAGTCGTACCAACTTTCAATCATTTCATTCGTAATTGTATTTACTGCACTTTTCATTTCTTTAAGTTTATTCTTTAATGCACTTTTCCCCTCAAAGGTTGATTTTTTACTTTTATGAAACTTTTCCCAAGATTCAGGACCTAATTCATTTTTATTATCTAATATTTCTAAATAGTATTCTCTGAACAGATCGTCAATAACTCCAACATATTTTGGATCAGTGGCTCTTGCTCTTTCATTTACTTTATTCATAAATTCTGTAGTATGTTTAGGGAAGTTGCTTTTTGGTTTATCAAAATCGGATACTTTAGTTATTTTTTTTTTTCATTTACTCACCTCTATCAATTATATCACAAAATAATAAACTTCACAATTCTGACTAAAGTAAAATTTTCAGGTAAAGTATGGTTATGACTTTACTTAATTTAGCTTTTATTGTATCATTAATAAGAGGTGAATCATGAAAACAAATCATATTTTAAAAACTCAAAACTCAAGTGATATGAAATTCATTAAAGACGAAAGCGTTAATCTTGTTGTAACGTCTCCGCCATACCCAATGATTGAAATGTGGGATGAAATTTTTGCATCAATGAATCCTGATATCAAGGTTGCTATAAATAATGAAAATGGAAATCTTGCATTTGAATTAATGCATAAAGAATTAGACAAGATTTGGAATGAATTGTACAGAGTTATGGCACCAGGAGGTATTGTTTGCATTAATATTGGTGATGCAACAAGAACTATCGATAAAAATTTCCAAATATATATGAATGAAGCAAGAATTATAACGCATATGACAAAACTTGGTTTTGGCTCACTACCTAGAATACTTTGGCAGAAAACAACAAATTCTCCCAATAAATTCATGGGCTCTGGTATGTTCCCTGGCGGCGCTTATGTAACCCTTGAACATGAACATATACTAATTTTTAGAAAAGGTAATAAACGCATTTATAAAGGTGAGGCGCTACTCCAAAGAAGAGAAAGTGCTTATTTTTGGGAGGAAAGAAATATCTGGTTTTCCGATATTTGGAATATTAAAGGTGAGCGTCAAAAATCTGTCAATGGTGAAAATAGAGATAGGACGGCTGCTTACCCGTTGGAATTACCTTTAAGACTTATAAATATGTATTCCAAGTATGGTGATACTGTTTTAGATCCTTTCTTCGGAACTGGTACTACTTCTATTGCTGCAATGATTTTGGCAAGAAACAGTATAGGTATTGACATTGATGCCTCATTTATCAACTCGTTTTCTCTAAGATTATCAAACATTGAGACTTTATCCAAAAAATATTATACTGACCGTATAAATAACCATAAAAACTTTGTCGGTAAAAGAGAAAAACCTTTAAAGTATGTTGCTGAAAAAATAAACATGCCTGTAATGACTTCTCAAGAAAAAAACATTCAATTTTATACTGTGACAAAAACTTCTCATGACGATGAAGAATTATTTGTTGCACTACATGAAATTTTCAATGCTTAGTTTCAATCCATTCGTTTATTAAACACTGTATATCAGTGTTTTTTTCTTATCTCACTTAATATATTTATTTTTTTCAAAAAATTGAAAGGTCTATAATCGTGTAAATTGTAAGTATATCGTGTAAATCGTAAGGTAATCGTTAAATTGTTGTCATATCGTTAAATAGTTGCTAAATCGTTAAATTGTCGTCAAATCGTTCAATTGTTGATATGAAAAGTAAGAAGAGACCCGCAAATAGCCTGAAATCTGACTACTACTAATCTCTAAAAAACTGGCGGATAGGAATTTTATCCCTTTCTGCCAAAGAAAAAAGGCTTGATAACTATGTATCAAACCTATGCATTCAATATGGCTTTGATTACCTATTTTGATACAATTACGCACCCGTAGCAAAATTTACGCACCCTTGAGGGTAAATCACGCACCCTTGACTAGTTTTACGCACCCTTTATAATCACTCTCAAAAAAATTA
>Ga0208694_1001002_pt1 | contig 37544 bp, 39 predicted proteins | sample AD_UKC078_MetaG_FD_184442 | JGI IMG/M metagenome (GOLD analysis project Ga0208694, IMG submission 184442) | Active sludge microbial communities of municipal wastewater-treating anaerobic digesters from USA - AD_UKC078_MetaG (SPAdes) (version 2) | ecosystem: Engineered > Bioreactor > Anaerobic >...
TGTACCGAAGCTTGATTGAAAAGTCGCAGGCGACGGAGAGGTTTGCGTATTAATTAAACCCACTTGCAAATAATCTAAACTTATACTATAATAGCGCGTATGCAAAAAATGGATGTCATAGAAGAAACTGAAGTTATCACAGAAGATGTTGATTAAAATTTTCGAATGGATATAATAATAAATGCTATCTAAATGGAGATATAGAAAATGAATAGAATTGGAAAATCATTAAAAAATTTGAATTGGAAATTGTACATTTCCTTATTGGTGATGGGCTTGGTACCCACCATTTATACGACTTTACGAGTATTCTTTTTAGGACAGTTGCCCGGTGACTGGTCGTTTTCGATTGCCGGACAACTTTCGTGGATTAATTTGTTATATGAAATTTTGAACGAAGCGATTATTCTTCCTTTGTATTTTTTTATGGGAAAAGCGATTGATGATAAAAACGAGTATACAAATCGGATCAGAACCGGATTAATAATTTCATTCTGTGTATATGCCGTTTGTTCTATATTTGTATGGGTATTTATAAATCCGCTTTTGTCGATAATGGCTACAAGCAAAGATATAATTGTTGCATCCGCGACTTATATCCGAATCGAAAGCATTGCAAATATTTTTATACTTTTAAGTAGTTTTACACTTGTCTGTTTAGTGACACTTGGAAAATCAAAATATGTATACATTCTTACCGGTGCAAAACTTGTATTGAGTGTTGTTTTTGATACATTCTTCGTTTCAACTTTGAATATTTCTGCTAACCTTGGTGTAAATGGAATTGCTTACAGCAATATTATTGTAAACGTAATTCTGTTTTTGGTTTCTGTAATTTTACTTGCCAAAGAAGGATATACTGTTTTCAAAAAAGAAAAGCTTTCATTTACATGGGCAAAGGATTTTACAAAAATCGGTGGCATTTCAGGCTTGGAGTCTCTTGTAAGAAATATTGCATACATGCTCATGATAAGTCGTATGGTTAATATGGTAAATGAACAGGGGACATATTGGGTGGCAAACAATTTTATTTGGGGATGGCTTCTCCTACCGATAAACCAACTTGGAGAACTTATAAAACAGGAAGTGGGTACGGATAAAAATGCCGTGAAAAATAATACTCTCGGTTATTTAGCTGTTACTGCTATAGTTTGTCTTATTTGGCTTATGACCATACCAATGTGGAAAGATTTTATGGCAAATGTATTACAGTTTTCAGATGTTGATAAACTATATAATCTTGTAATACTTTTACTCGGATTTTATGTTTTATATGCACTTCAAAATGTGTTTGACTCTGAGTTTTATGGACTGGGAAAAACACATTATATGCTTTTTGAATCAGTGGTTACAAACTCAATTTATTATGGTATCGCATTTATTTTATATTTAACGGGAAAATGGACACCAACATTAATGGGAATCGCCTTGATGTTTGGCATCGGAAATGCTTTTGACAGTATTGTTTCCGGTGGAGTTTTTGCATATCTATTGAAGAAAAATAAGATAAATATTTTAGATGTGGAATAATGCATTTATTTGTACTTGGAAATATAAGCTCGGGAAAGTCGTTTTTGATAGAAAAATTAAAGACTGTTCTTCCGGACTACCGTATATTAAAAATTGATGATTATCGTGTTCAAAATTGTGATGGGTCCATTGAAAAAGAAGAACATCTATGGGAAACATTCCCCCAAGAAATACTTAAATATAAAAATGTAATTGTTGAGCTATCAGGGGGTGGGAAAGTAAGTGAAAACATTGTTAATCTGTTTGCTATGAATTCCTTTATTGTCCTAAAACTAAATGCTCCAGCTGATGTTTGCATTGCCAGAAGCAAGACAAAAAGCTTTTCGAAAATTCCATATCCATATTATCCCGGCATGGGGGATGTGTCGGATACGATAAAAACAATTGATAAAAATATGTCGGATGGATGTATTGAAAAGATATGGAATAAAGCCCTGAATATAATCTCCACCAATTCAAATGTTGATGTTGATACGTTACCGCTGATACAATATGAAATGATTTTTAAGTTGAGGGAAATTTTATCAGTGTTAAAATCCAGTGTTTTTTTATACGGCTCTGCCGGAAGAAATGAGATGACTACTTTATCGGATATTGATATGTACATTCTTACATTAGAACCATTTGAGAAAGTTTTTGAATTATTAAATAAAAGCTTTAGTGGCGTTAGAATAATGAGTAACACTTTTATTATTAGAATCAAAAGTGTATTAGCAGAGCTAAAATGTATTAATGACATTAATGATTCTGAGTTGTTTTATAATCGGAGTTTGATTAAAAATCCTGAAAAAACATTGCTGAAAGATGATTATTCGGTTTTGCAAAAACTGGAAGAGTTTTCAAAAATTAAACTTGACTATAAAAACGAAGTTAAATATACCGTTGAACGTCTGATTTATTATATGGAATCCCTTCCGAGGATAATTGCAAAAGGTGATGAATATAAATTTTATTTTCATAATAATATTGTAATTCATGAATATGTAAAACTAAAAGCTTTTCTACAAAACAATTTTGATTATTCATATCTTCCACTACAGGCAAAAAAATATCTTTCTGAAACTGAGTGGAATGATATAGTATTTGGTTTTCATGACAATCTGACCGCTCATTATAACACAGTTAAAAATATGGTACTAAAACTTATAAGGGAGATTGAGAAGAAGTATGAAATTAGTTTCAATTTATGAACACATGGAAAAAGGTGCTGAAAAAGTTCCTAATGATACCAACTGTAAAATTATTTTTAGACATTCAATTCGTCATCGTATTGATTTAAATGATATCAGAGCAACAGAGCTGACTAATGAAGGAATTGAACTTGCAAAAAGTTTTGGTCGAGGTATAGGATGTAAGATTGGTTTTGTAGGCTCAAGTACGTGTACGAGGAATATCCAAACCTGCGAAGAAATATTCAATGGGTGCGGCTATGTATTACCAATAAATCATGCTCGAAATGAATTGGAGCTTCCACAAGTAAACAACAAAGAATTAAGCAATAAAACATTTAAAGAATATAACTTTGAGAATACAAGAATTATTTATGCACTAAAAAATAACGGTCTTCCCGGATTTAATTCATTAGAAAAAGCAAGTAAGATAATGTTTGATTACATGTTTAGCAATGGAAATAAGGAAAACACTGTAGACTTGTTTTGCACTCATGATTTTCAGATGGCTATTCTCTATGCACATTTATTTGATTTTGGAAAAACAAAAGATGATTTTGCTAAGTATAAATGGCCCATGATGCTTGAAGGAATGATTACTTGGGGAACCAAAAGTCATTTTTGGTGTTCGTGGAGGGGAGAAATAAAAGAGTTTGTTGATATGTTTTAAATTAACTTTATTTTTCGAGTACAGGAAAACAAATGTATCCGCCAAATTAGCTCCATAGTAGTCAAGATAAAAATAATTTTTTATACTTCCGTAAATTATTTTGGGAGTTATAAAAATGAAAGAGGAGACGATAAAATTCTGGCGGGAGCATATAGAAGGGCTTAGTAAGTTCGGATTGAAGCGCAGGGAGTATTGCGCGACTAAAACGTATTGCGGAATTGCGAAGCGTGGAAACGCAAGCCGGCGAACCGTATGATCTAAAAAGTTTTGACGTGGAGTTTAAGGGCGTTGAGTTTTCCTACAAAGACGGCGTTAAGGTTATCGACGGTATAAGCTTTACCGCAAAGCAAAATACGGTTACGGCTTTTGTCGGTCCGTCGGGCTGCGGGAAAACGACGGTTTTGCGTTTGATGTCGAGGCTTTATGATTACGACTCCGGCGAAATTACGATTGACGGAAAGGATATTAAAACGATCGACGCCGATAGCCTCTTTGATAAAATATCGATTGTATTTCAGGACGTGATGCTTTTTAATACTTCTGTTTTGGAAAACATTCGCCTCGGCAATCGCAGCGCCGCCGATGAAGAAGTAAAAAAAGCCGCCGAGCTTGCGAACTGTACCGAGTTTATCGAAAAGCTGCCTGAAAAGTACGATACGTTTATCGGCGAAAACGGCGCAAAACTTTCCGGCGGCGAGCGTCAGCGTATTTCGATCGCCCGAGCTTTTTTGAAAAACGCCCCGATAATAATCCTCGACGAAATATCAGCCTCGCTCGATGTGGAAAACGAAATGGCAATTCAGGGAAGCTTAAACAAACTTTTGGAAAACCGTACTGTTGTAATAATTTCTCACCGCCTAAAGAGCGTTGAAAATGCAGACAAGATAATCGTAATGAACGAAGGAAAAATCGATGCGAAGGGAAGCCATGATGAGTTATTAAAAAGCTCGGAGCTGTACCGAACCTTGATTGAAAAGTCGCAAGCGACGGAGAAGTTTGCGTATTAATTAAACCCACTTGCAAATAATCTAAACTTATACTATAATAGCGCGTATGCAAAAAATGGATGTCATAGAAGAAACTGAAGTTATCACAGAAGAAAATTTGTTGGAAAAAACAGAACTTGAATATCGATTTTTAGATATACCTCAGAACACATTTTTTTCGATTCTTTTTGAAATGAATCGATATTTTGATAAAAGTTTTGTTCAATGGATTCGTGAAAAAAATCTTAAACTAACCCAAGATGAAAGAAATGCTTTAAGAAAATATTTTTACTATGGAGATAAAAAGTTTTTGGCTGAAGCTGGAGTAAAAACTTTTCCACAGTATGTAGCAACGGAAGAAGATAAATGTCAAGTTTTAATTTCTTTTGATACTCGAACAAAAAAATATGACGCAAAAAAAATTATCAAGTCCATTCAAAAAAGATACCAGCTTTTGCATAGCAAAAATATGCATGATAATAGCGAAGTTTGGCTTAATTGGTATGAACAGAAGCGTGAAAAATTTGCTTACTCGCTTTTTGTTTTTGAATACAGTATGAGCGATTTTATTGCAGATAATTTTTCTATTGATAACATATTAAAAACTATACAAGATTCCTATGCTAGAATAGAAAACTACCGGTATTTTGTTTTTAAGTTGGAAGGAAAATTATTTAATGAGCAAAATGAAGACGTAACTTGGCAGACGCTTTACAAGGCGAGCCTTTACGCAGAAAATTTTATGCAGGTTAAAAACTTTGCCCCCTTTAATCAAAATAAGCGAAAAAAGAAAATTAAAAAACTCGCAAGTTTTTTAGAAGAAAGGTTTTCTTTTTCTGATGATAAAATTTCTGATAATACGATAAATCAAAATGCTGAAAGTCTTGCCGAAGAGTTTTATCAAAACATTTCTACCGGTTATAAGTTTTCCGATTGTTTAATAAGCGAAACCCAAAACAATATTTTGCTTATATTTCAAAAAATTACTCTTGATGAAAATCCTATTCCTTGTCCCGCTTGTATGTCAACTATCCAAAACGGAAACTCTTATCCTGAGATGTTTATGAAAAGCTATGAGTGTAAAAATCCTCACTGTCCTGAGCGAAGCAAGTCGGGGCGTGGAAAGCGTTTTACAGAATATTCGGCGTATCGTTACTTTAAGCTTTCACAAAAAAAAGCAGAGGATGAAATCGATCTGGATATTTTAAAAAAGTGGCGTAAAGATGTTTTTGCTGATCGAAATGATATTGATACAATGCTTATAAAATTATATAGCTTTTCAGGAGAAACAGTTTGCTTTACAAAAGAAAAAAGTCTTACAGAAAATTATAAACGCAAAATTAGCCTGTATAAAAAAAACGCTGAAAAAGAAATTAACCAAAAAGAAAACGCCGGAGACAAAAGCAACAAAAATAAAAACGCCGGAAACCCAAACAACGAAGACCAAAACAAATCTTTTAGTAGTTTTGAAAGCTTACCTATTTATCAGCTTTTTTATAAAATAAATAAACTTATAAATTTTAAACATGGTTCAAAAAAATTATCAAAGCAAATTGAAGTTTTCAATCAAAACTCAAAAACAGGACTTGCAGAATTAGCTCCTAATCAAATCGGAAGCGCAATAACTTCGCCGCCTTATTATAACGCGCGGGAATACTCGACTTGGGAAAACTTGATTTTTTATTTAATCGATATGATGGATAATGCGAAGACTGTTTATAATTCTTTAATTCCGGATGCTTTTTATTTTTATAATATTGGAGATATTGTTTCTCAGGATAATATTTATATAAATTCAAACATGTCAAAAAGGCGTTTGCAACTTGGCTTTCTTTCAGCTTTGGTTTTTGAAATTGCAGGCTTTAATTTGGTCGGTAATATAATTTGGGATAAGGGGGAGGTGCAATCAAAGCGAAATTCCACAACGAATAATTTTCCTCTTTATGTAAAATGTATTAATGTTTACGAACATGTTTTGGTTTTCAAAAAAGGACGCTCTAAAGAAATTATAAGTTCAGTGAAAAAAATTACGCCAGTGATTAAAATTAATTGCAAAGGCGAAAACATTGCTAAGCACACAGCCCCTTATCCGCTTGAGTTGGTGGAGCTACTTAAACCTTATGCAAAGGACTATGCGCTTGATCCGTTTTTAGGTTCGGGAACAACGCTTCTTTGGTGCAAACAAAATAATTTTAAAGGTGTGGGGTTTGAAATTAACAAAGAATATTTTGAGCTTGCAAAAGAAAATATTGAAAATTATCAAAGGGAGCTTTTTTAACTATGACGGAAATTGAAGAAAAGAAAAAACAAGTTATCGGTTTATATGGCGAGATGCGATTATCAATGGAACTACACGAGTTTGGTTGGCAGGTCCACCGGGCTTATATCGATGAAGGTATAGACTTTGTTATTACAAAATATTATTGTCCTAAATGTAAAAAGTACTCAAACCAATGGATAAGATACGCAAAATACAATGGCAAAAAAAGAAAATGTGTTACAAATCTTTGTGAGCATTGTCAAAAAACAGAGCTTGCTGTAATTTCTCGTTATTTGCAAGTTAAAACTTCCGAAGGTGTTTCTACGAGAAAAACCAATGTTCGTAAATTTAGCTTTCATCCAAAGATTCGTTACAATATGGGAGAGGAAATCTTTTATGTGTGGATTGCTGTGTTCGATACTCCTCGTGAAAAGCTTTGTCATTTTTATATTTTAAACACAAAAGAAGTTTCCAAGTTTGATAATATGTCTTTACCAACCTACCAAATAACAGACAACCAAAAAACCACTCTTACAATAAATGAGTTCGGCGAGGTTTTAAACAAAGGCGCAAACTATGATTACTCCTGCTTTAACGCCAAGTTTTTTCAAAACTGGAAAGCTCTTGAGATTGAGATGGAGTAGGCGTTGGACGATTGGCTCTTTTGAATTAACCGGCATTAAATACAAGAAACAGGACAATACCACGTCTCTCTGTTGTAAGGGATAAACTCGTCAGCCATGCAGATTATGAGTCCCGGTTTTACATCCTTTTTTAAGCGCTTTAGCGCATCAAAGTTCTTATGAGCGTCTGCGGGGTTCTTTGCCTTTTTAATCTCGATAGGGAAAATTGCATCTCCCTCCGCTACGATGAGGTCTATTTCTCTTTTGTCTATATCGCGATAGTAAAATAAATTCGGCTCTTTACCGGCATTATGATAAGATTTGACTATTTCGCTCACAACATATGTTTCAAAAAATGCGCCGTCCATAGCGCCCTTTTCCAAGGTTTCTGCGCTTGGCCACCTCAAAAGATAGGCAGCCAAGCCGGTATCCATAAAATATGCTTTTGCTGTCTTAACAAGACGCTTCGTAACATTGGAATAGTACGGCTTTAGAATAAAAATAACGCCCGAGCGCTCCAGGATAGACGCCCAGGCTTTGGCTGTAGGCGCCGATATGCCGATAGAATTGGCGATGTCGTCGTACTTTAATTGCTGTCCCGTCCGCGCCGCCATATATACAAGAAAATCATAGAACTCATTTAACTTTCCAACTTGCGCAAGGTCTTTTATATCCCGCTCAATATATGTATTGATATAATCCATGTAGAACCGATCTCTATCCAAATCCGTAGTATGTAGCTTTGGCATACCGCCGCGAAAGATAGCGGCATAGACTTCATGGACAGTTTTCGCTTTACTGAATTTTTGCCTCTCTCGTATACGTTCGATTCCAGGATGAAAAACGCGAGCCGGTCTCTCTTCTATCTCGGCTGACGAAAGGGCTGCCATCTCAAATACAGCTACTCTGCCTGCCAAGGATTCCGACACATCCTGCATCATTTTAAATTTCTGCGATCCGGTCAGCCAAAACATGCCCATATGCGCTTCGCCGTTCAGAGCTTTTTGGTCGACTATCTTTTTTATTTCTAAAAGAACGGACGGAACGCGCTGAAATTCGTCTATCAGTAAAGGATATCCGTACGTTTCAAAAAAGAGCGCAGGGTCCGTCTCTGCCAAACGGCGGGCATTACCGTCGTCAAATGTTACATAGCGACGCTCAGGCTCCCGAATATGATGTAACATAGTCGACTTTCCCACCTGACGCATACCGGTAAGCATGACTACCGGATAATACTGAGACGCTTTAAGAATCTGCTCTTCTAAATGCCTTTTAATGTACATGAAAACAGTCTCCCTTTGAGAAATATAAACGAGAAATATAAAACCTGACTTTATTTTACTCGAATTTTGATAAAAAAGCAAGACATTCTCATTAGAAAACAGACGCAAAGCGCGCTAAGATTTTAAAAGTTTTAGGTATGAAAGAAAACAGTCCGAAAGATAATTGGTTTTATTTGCTTGAAGAGCTCGAAAACCGAGGCAAACAGGCGGATTTAAAAATAGTGAAAAAGGTTGAATTTTGTCCGTTTTTCGGAATTGGTGTTTTACAAAAAAAATTCTAAATAATTCATAAAGACTTTTATCCTCGTTGCATCTGCGCATATATTTTAGTATTTGTTCCGTGCAAATGCAACAATCAATATTGTAAATAAACGTAAAAACAGTCTTCACATTAAATTTTTATTCTGGTACGCTCAGAAAAAGAGGCAGAGATTATGTATCATTCAAGATGGAAAAAAGATCATTATTCAGCCGGATTTGCGTATGGGAATCGACTGCGCGAAAATAATGTAAAGATTGATTTTAAAGAATTTTTAACTGATAAAAAACTTGAATATGGAAAAGAAGCATTGAGTATCTATCAAAGGTACTACTCTGATATTATTCAAGAAATTCAAGGTTTTGCAGATGGACAAAAAGCCGGTTTTAACGAAGTCTTTTCATTTCTTGTTGGGATGTATGTATTTACTTATGGTACATATTGTTCTATGTTTGCCATTTCAAATAAAAATGGATTTTATTTTGCAAGAAATAGCGATTTCAAAACTGAAATTGAAAAATTATCAGATAGCGCATTTTATGCTTTAGACACAGGCTATTCTTTTATTGGAAACACTACCGCAATGATCCAAGTGGAAGACGGGATAAATGAAGAAGGGTTGGCTTGCGGACTGACCTTTGTATATCCTACAGTAAAAGACAAAGGGTTCAATGCCGGCTTCCTGGTAAGATATATTTTAGAAAAATGTAAGACCGTTGAAGAAGTCAAAGATTTTTTAGAAAATGTTCCAATCGGGTCTTCACAAAATATTATTGCAATAGATAAAAAAGGAAAGATTTTATCTGCAGAATTAAATTCAAAATGTAAAAACATAGAAATATGCAAGAACGCATATAAGTCAAATCATTTTATATCAGAAAAATTAAAACCATATCAATACAATGGCGAAGATGATATTTTTTCTCACGAAAGATACCAAACTTTAGAAAAACAAAATTTTAATGAATATGTATTAGATGATATATTTGCTTTATTAAGAGGGGATAACGGCTTTATGTGTCAATATGATAGAAAAAGAGGTTTTGATACCATTTGGTCATCAGTATACGATATCGGAAATAAGACTATTTATAGATGTGAAGGCAATCCTTGTAGAAAAAAATACAAAATAGATGAAAGGTTGGAGTTTAAATGCTAAAAAAAGACAGATTGAAAAACTGGTTGGAAAAAGGTAATCCTATCGGTTTTTTGGAAATTGACACATATGGGTCTCATAACCGCCGCCGCGCTCCCCGATGAAAATTCGACGCATATGGAGCTATATGCGCCGCGCGACAATTATCATATAAAAATTGAACGCGCATGCGTCAATTTTATCTTTAGCGCCATATGTGTCAATTTTGTTTCGTCCCCCAAAAAACCGATAGGGATACATTTACCTTATTATTTTTCTTGACTCAGTTACAAAGAAGTTGTATTATTTAGTTAGTCTTAGCTAACATAAAGCCAAGGAGATATATACAATGGGAATTATAAAAAAAAATTTTCAGTCATACGTGTAAGCCGGAGGGCTTTCTTGGAAAAATGATGCTAAACAGAATGAATGCAGGACACGCAAAAATTATCGACGGCATGAAATGTTATGCAATAGAGGAAATCGAAGCGGCGCTGAGGAATGCAGGCTTTTCAGAGGTTGAATCCGAACATCATCATGCAAAGCCGTGGATTACGGTTTTGGCAAAGAAGTAAATGGGAAAGATGAATACGAGGAAACTTTGATGAAAAAAAATACGCTGTTTTGGGATCGCGTTGCCTTCGTCTACGATATTTTTGTGAATGTCATAAATGTAAAAACGCATCGGCAATTGCGCCGCGAGATTTGTGATTTAATTGAGCCGTCCGATGTCGTTTTAGAATGCGCATGCGGAACGGGTATGCTCGCGGAAGTCATTGCGCCTCGATGCGCAAAATTGATAGCGACGGATTTTTCAACAAAGATGTTACAAAAGACAGAGAAAAAATGCAAGCGATTTACAAATACAACATATACGATAGCTAACATACTAGATTTAAATTTTGAAACCGGCTCGTTCGACACAGTTGTCGCCGGCAACGTCGTTCACCTGCTCCGCGATCCGCGCGAAGCGTTGCAAGAATTAGACCGCGTGTGCCGTCCGGGCGGAAAAATTATTATACCGACCTATATCAATAAAGATGAAAACAACAAAGAGAATAAATTTGCAAAAATAGCTGGGAAAATCGGGACAGGTTTTAAAAATAAATTTACGTTTGATTCATACGAGCGATTTTTTATTGACGCGGGTTACGACGATGCAAAGTTTATTACGGTCGAGGGAAAAATTCCCTGCTCAATTGCGGTGATAGAGAAAAAGTAAAAAAATAAAGGAGTATTGATATGAAAAAGATTAAAATAGAAAAAAATACCGTTCAGGAAACGCTTATAATTCCTCTGTACGGAAGAAAAATGTGTTCCGAGAAATTCCCCAAACTCTATACGGATATTTTTGCAAAGGAATTATGCGATAGGTTGGACTATGATTTTTCAGAATTAGAAAAAAAGAATAATTCGTTTTTGTATGAATTTGGTTCTCTTGAAGCTGCGATGCGGCAGTTGGATATGATATGGGAGATTAAAGCGTATTTAAAAAAGCGCCCCAAAGCAACGATTGTCAATCTCGGCTGCGGCTTGGACGAAACAGGAAAAGCCTGCGATAACGGACTGTGTCGTATCGTAAATGTTGATTTTCCCGACGTCATATCAGCTCGTAAGCAATTAATTACTGAACAGGAACGAGAAAAAAATATTGCCTGCGATTTAAAAGATTATTCGTGGATGGATGAAGTCGACGGTTCTAACGGAGTTATTTTTTTTGCCGCCGGAGTATTTCATTATTTTAAGATGGACGAAGTAAAGTCTTTGGCGTTAGAACTTTCAAAAAGATATTCGGGGGGACGCTTAGTTTTTGACAGCGTAGGCAAGCTCGGTTTAAAACTGATGATGGCAACGGCATTAAAGAACATGGGTATTAACAATGTAGACGGTTTATTTTACGTAAATAATCCAAAAAAAGAACTAAATTGGTCGGAAAGAATTAAGGTTACTTCAAAAGGCTATATGCTGGGATATTACGATATGAAAAGTCCGGGTATTCGTTTTTCACATCGCCTGCTTGCAAAAATGGCAGATAAAATAATAAAGATGGCGATAAACAAAATGGAATTTGAATAAAGGAAAAAAAACCATGTTCGATTGCGGCGATAGAGAGACAAGGAGAAAATAAATTGATTATGGGACGAAAAGAAAAAATCCAAAGCGTATATCGTCTTACCGGAAGCAATAAGTTTTATGACGGCATGATAACTTGTTCTACGCTTTCCGGCAAGATAGTCAGCCGGATAATTTGGAATATGAATGCGGAAGAAAGTTCCGAATATCAGATGCGGGCGTTATCAGGCATTCCGGAGGATTTTTCAGGCGCATTGTTGGAAGTTCCTGTAGGTACGGGAATTTTAACGGTTCCGATTTATCAAACAATCCCTCATGCCGACATTACATGCTTGGACTATTCGCCGGATATGATGGCGCAAGCCCGAGAAAAGGCGGAGCGAATAGGTCTTACAAATATTTCTTTCAGGCAGGGGGATGTGGGAGCGTTGCCTTTTGAAGACGGCAGTTTCGATATTGTTCTTTCGCTCAACGGTTTTCACGCGTTCCCGGATAAAGAAGCGGCATACCGAGAAACGTTCCGGGTCTTGAAAAGCGGCGGCGTATTTTGCGGTTGTTTTTATGTGAAAGGTCTTTGCAAACAAACGGATTTTTTTATCCGTTATCTTTATCAACCGCTAAAATTTTTTACGCCGCCGTATGAGACAATGAACAGCTTGAACATACGCCTTAAAAATATGTATGAACGCGCGGAGTTAAGCAATGTAAAGGGAATCGCCTGTTTTATGTGTCGTAAAAAATGAATATATTAAGGAAAAAATCATGACGGAAAAAATTGCGCTCAAAGAAAACATCAATTGGGACAAAGCGCGTCTTTTGCTGGCGATCGGTATTGCGGGGGCTAGCATTAACCTTGCAGGCGACATGCTCATGGGTTGGGGCGCGCGGGACGCAAGTTTGACAGGGGTAGAGGGGTACGTTTCTCAGTATCTTACGATAGCTGATTGGAGAATGTTTTGGTCGGCGCTGTTGGGACTGATTGGCGTTCCCGTTAGTCTTGTAGGACATATCGGAATTTACAAGCTTATTAAGCCGTATTCTAAAAAATATGCGCGATTGTACGGCGTTGGAATTTTTGGCGGCTTTACGTTCGGCGGCGCCGGCGTTCATGTCTCGTCCGTCGCTTCTGCCTTTTTTTATAAATATATGACAGCTGCAAGTTCTGAAACGGCTCTTGCAACATCGATACAATTTGTATGCTACTTTTCAGTACCGCTGTACATCGCGCTTTTGATATGCGTTCTTATACAATCGTATGCTCATATACGAGCGCTTGCGACAGGCTTAACCCCCTATCCCCGTTGGTGTTGGCTCTGTTCTCTGCCTGTGGGCGCATTGCTTGTTAGCCTTGTTTCTCTCTTCGGAAACTACGCGCTTGTAAATGCAATCATGGTCGGCGTTTTTTCCTTGGGAAATATATGGACGCAAAGTTGGCACTTGATATTGCTGGATAAAGCGAAAGGAGTTTACAACCCCAATGCTCCGTATGATGGATAAAGGAGGGCTTTTATGGCGCTTAGCAATAAAATTATTATGACCAGTATGCGTTTGCTTTCTTATTTTTTTCCGGATAAGCCTGCGGAGGAAATCTATGCTCATGCAAAAGCGCATAATGAGAAACAGGTCTTTAAGGTTCCAAAAGATAGAAGAATCGACTATGAAGACTTAAAAATCCACACCAAAATTGGAATTTACCACTGTCTTCGCATGAAAAAGAAAGGGCAAATACCAAAGCGAGCTACGCTCTATATCTGCGGCGGAGGCGGAGTGTACGACTATTGTCAGCCGCAACTTTTTCTTGCTAAGCAACTTTTAAATCGGGTAAATTGTGAAATTTATTACCCATTTTATCCGCCTTCGACAAAGCATCCTATCAAAGAAGCATACCGAATGGTTTTTGAAACGTACAGGCTGATGTTGAATGAGCATGATCACACAAAAATAGGCGTTGTAGGCGTGTCGTTCGGAGCAACAGCGGCAATGACGATGCTTTCGTGGAACAATTATTACAATGAAAACCTTCCCATGCCGTCGCTCACTGTCGGCTTGTCCCCCGGTCATGCGCCGGCAAACTCAGCTGAAAAAGAAATGCTTGAAGCCTATCGGGGTATAGACCCCATGATCTCTGTCGATTTGGTCGAGGCATATGGGCGCATACATAAGGGAGGAGAAGATTTAGACGATTGGCTCATTCATACCGCCCACGGCGACTTTCGAAATGCAGGAAAAATCTATCTCTATTTTGGTGAAAAAGAAAGCTTGGCTTATGCAGCCCCCATCTACAGAAACTCTTTTGAAAGAGCAGGAGCAGACTATAAGATTCATATAGAGCCGGATATGCCCCATTGCTATGGAGTAATGCGGATAAATAAAGCTTGCAGAAAGACTTATGATGAGTATGTAAGTCGTATACATAACCTTTAAAAAAATGTTTCCTATGCTTGACAACCCTCAAACCAGGCGTTAGATTGAACTAGCGTATCCGCCAAATTGGCTCCATAGTTGTTGGAGATCAAGTAGAGAATCCGGTATGAAAAAAGGAGAAAAACCGATGTCGAGAAAAGCTACGAATTTTCAAAAAGCCGTTATGAGCAGATTGTTTCGAGGCAGGAGAATTTTCAATCCGTTGAACGCCAGCTATGTTGACGAACACGTCGCTTCGCTCAGAGAGTGAGTTGCGAATATTTTTTTCTATACGAAAAGCGGAAACACAATTATGATCGATGCCGGCTACAACTATGACCGCTTGGAAGAAAAAATGTCGCGGCTCAATCTTAAACCCAAAGACGTCAAGCATATTTTAATCACACATCAAGACACTGACCATATGGGAGCAGTTGAAAGGGACAGCGACCGCTTATTTAAACATGCAACGCTCTATATCGGTGAAATCGAAAACAGATATCTCGCCGGCGAGATTCGCAGAAAAGTGTTCCGCGGTCTTTACAAACTGCCCAAAGTCAATACAGACAATGAAAAAGTACTTTTAAAAGACGGGGAGATTTTTTATATCTACGATATCAAAATAAAATGTATACTCGTTCCCGGACATACCGGTTACACTTGGGATTTGGATTTCGCATTTAAATATGTTGATAAAGTATGCAAACCTTTATCCAAGAAATTTTATAATCCTCTTGCTCCATATGACGGATACGATGAGTCCGACGATACGGAAGAAAATGCAAGAAAATATAAGATTTAAATGTTATATTTCTATGCAAGAAAAACTAAAATAAGGAAATTTTTATGAAAACGAAAACAATTATTACGTCTTCTAAATTTCATGCCGGCAAGGAAGAAGTATTTTGCAGATTACAAAAACTTGAAACATTGCAATACATTGCCGCTCCTTTTGCCCGATTTATTCCTTTAGGCAATAATCAGATTACTGAATGGAAGGAAGGAGCTACGCTTTCTTTTCAATTACACATTTTTGGTAAAATTTCTTTCGGCGCTCACATAATACGCGTTCTTTCGTTTAATAAAGATTCAGGTATAAACACTCGCGAGTACAACAAATATGTTCCTATTTGGAATCATCGAATTTACCTTGAATCTATTGACGAAAATACAACACGCTATACTGATGAAGTAGAAGTCGGCGCCGGTTGGAAAACTCCGTTTGTAGCTCTATGGGCAAAAATGTTTTATGCTCATCGACAACGAAAATGGAAAAAGCTTTTGCAAATAGAAACAAACAAGCAAGGAAGCGCATGAAGGAGAAATAAATGAAGATACTAAACGCCGGGAACCGAATAATGAACGCAACTCATGAAACTATGTATTGCCGAAAACGCAGAAATTCTATTACCGGCGCGCGGCGCTCCGTTCCCAATCAGAGACCTAAAACGCAATATGCGTCGAATTTTTATCGAGGCGCGGCAATTATGTAGCGCATATGTGTCATTTTAATTTTAACGCCATATGCGTCGAATTTCCCAAAAAACCGGCGGGCGCTTCTGCGTCTAATATTAAAGCTGTATCGTATTTCCGGTCCAATTATAAAAAACGTTTGATTTTACGATTTTATTTTTTAACGACAGATATTTATCGATTCCTGTACAATGCGACGCGCCGATATGCGTTATATCAAGCTCTTTTAGCGCGTCTATAACTTTATCCGTAGTCGCGTCGTCCTCGCCCGAAAGATGATAGCCCCCCAACGCGTAGTCGATTGGCAGGTTAAATTCTGCGCTCGCCGTTTTTACGATATTCGTTATTCCTCTGTGCGAACAACCGCTAACGATATTTATTTTTCCGCCGTTTTTAATAACTAAAAACTGTTCGTCTGGAAAATTGTCTTCTATAAATTTGTTTTCTTCATTGAGGATATACATATTTTTAAAATGAGTATCAAAGTTATTATATATTTTTATGTCGGGAATAATAAAAAAATCTTTCGCGATCTCGGCGTTTTCTTTGATAAAAACTACCCTCTCCCCAATAGCCGATACGTCGAAAGGTATGCCGATATACTCCTTTTTTGATTTATATTTCTTGAAAAGCGCCTCTTTTTTTATGTAAATCGACGCTTTGTCGTTGCGTTTGACGAATTCCTCGATACCGCCCGTATGATCGTAATGCCCGTGGCTTATAACTAACGCGTCGATTTTGGAAATATCGATACCCAGAGTTTTAGCGTTATCGGCAAATATTCCCGACCGCCCCGTATCAAATAGTATCTTTAGTTCGTCCGTCTCAATCAGTAATGAAAATCCATGCTCGCCAAAAAGATTTTTACCGTAGACTACGTTGTCTATTAATGTCGTTATTTTCATATTTGTCTCTCGTATAAATATTTTACGACTAACTGAACAAAACTTAGCGATATTACGATGAACAATATAATTTTTAAAATTTTTGGCGGCGCGATTTTACTTACTCTGGCGCCAAATTGAGCGGAAATCAACGAACCGAGGACGACCGGCGCCAACAATATATAGTCGACTTGAAACGATAAAATCTTACCTATCGAGCCGAAAAGCGCGCCGATAAATATTATTCCAAGACTAGTGCCGATAGTAATTTTTAGAGGAATCTTTAAGATTTTAGTCATAATCGGTATTAATATAAATCCGCCGCCCGCGCCGACTATTCCCGAAATAGCGCCTACCGCTACCCCCGTGGGTATCAATAGCTTTTTATTCACTACAACGTCAGATAGTTCCTCGTTATCGTTTTGATTGCGCTCCAATAAGAGAAGCGCCAAAGACAATAAGATAGTCGCGGCAAATATTATTAGAATAATATCGTTATTTAAATATTTTGAAAAATAAGAGCCTAATAAAGACGAAATTCCCATAGATATACCGACATATAGCAATATTTGATAGTGTACAAAACGGTTTTTTCCATGGATAATAAGTCCGGATATTGAAGAAAAAAACGCTTGAACCATCGATAATCCGGCAACCGATTTCATCGTTAGCGCGCCTACGTTGAATAGCGGAGGAATATTTAGCATAAGCGGTACAATAACGACCGCGCCGCCCAATCCCAAAAAACCGGATAAAAATCCGCCGACTAAACTTATTAAGAATAATGTAATAATCAAATTATTTTCCTACTTTTTTGCGCCCGTCGGTTTTTAATTTACTAATTAAAAATATTTTTTCCATATGCGTCGAATTTTTATTCTTAACATCATATGTGTCGAATTTTCTCCTTAACGTCATATGTGTCATTTTTCTCCTCCAAAAAACTAATGGGGCGTCTTTTTTTTATTCGTTAGCGCAATAAAATTTTTTCCTTCGACCGTTTCAACTTGCGCTTCTTTTTCTTCCAGCAACTTATTGGCAAGCTTCGTCGCCTCGTTTCTGTTTATTTGTAGCCCGCTCGCTATATCGTCGATCGAACAGGGGCGGCGGCGCAACAGGTTTATTACGTCGAATTTGTCTACGACATTATCGCTCTCAATTTTAGGTTGAAATTTATATATAATTTCAACGTCTTTATGTTTAAAAAAAGTTTTATATCTATTCATCTCTTCGGTTGTCGGCGCTTTAGCGTAACTTTCGGCGGGAGGTCTATCCACGCTGTTCAACTGAACCTTATCGACTCTCATTTTATTGACAATCTGAGCTATAATATCGATTTTGCCGTCGTTCATCGCCGTATCTTTCAATAAAAAAACTTCGAGCCATATTTTGTTTTTAAAACCATGACTAAATTCAATCAATCCCTCTATTATTTTCTCGCGCGACAACTGTTTTTCAGGTCTGTTTACTTTTTGAAAACTATCGTCGTCCCAAAAATCTAGCGAAGGTTTAACCAGATCGGCGTTCTTTATATCGTCGCGTACTTTCTCGTCCCACAAAAGCGAGCCGTTGGTAAGTATCGCCGCGGGTATATCGGTAACGCTTTTTATAAAATCAATAAGTTCGCCTAACTTCGAATAAAGCGTCGGCTCGCCGGAACCGGCGATTGTTATATAATCGATCTTGATATTCTCCTTTAACTTTTCGGTTAATTCGCGCTTAATATCTTCCAGCGGTATATACTCTTTTCTTTCGACGGTCTTATTGGTAGTTCTTCCAAGTTCGCAATAAACGCAATCAAAACTACAGGTTTTGAAAGGTATAACGTCCGCTCCAAGAGAAAGCCCAAGACGTCTCGACGGTACGGGTCCGAATATATATTTGTAATTACTCATTTTTTTTCTTCGCTTTTTTTGCCATATAATATCTTCTGCGCATTTTATATTATTTGACTAAATACGCAAAATTATTTATAGACTCCTTTTTATTTTTTTCTTAAAAAAATTATATTTTCTTTTAGCATTGTATCGCATAATACCCCTTTTTCATTTGTCGGAGAATTTTTGGAGGGCATTCTTTTATTGATTATATTCCTATACAAAATTTTCTCAACATTAAAACCTATTTTTCCCGCTAATTCGCTTATTATCAAATCTGTTCTCAAAAACACATTCTTTACGGTTCTATTGCCGGTAACTAAAACAAAATATTTGTCTCTTTTTAAATAGTAATACGCATTAATTAGAGTTTTGTTTAAATCAATATAAAACGATAAGACGTCTTTTGCTCTTTTATTACAATTATTTTTTATTTGTTCAAGTTGTTGTTTTAACATTGGCGAATAATCGAGCGTCTCGTCGTCTAAATTAATATTATTTTTTCCGCCCAGTAGATTACCGTCAAGCGAATAAATATTATTATCATTATTCAACCATTGCCACGAAAGTCGCGAAAATTGACCATACGCTACGGTAGTTCTTGAATCTCCATAAGGAGGAGAAGTCAATATAAAGTCAACCGACTCTTCGTCTATATTCTGTCTAATTCTCGAATCGCCATATATTATCTTAATATTCGTTTTATTTAATTTTACATTACTATAAAATTTAATCATTAAATTAATATTTCTATTGCATACTTTATTATATTCATCAAAAACATTTGGATTAAAACTATCATTGATTTTATTTTTGTCTCTATGTAATTTAAATCCGCCGTGATTTGTCAAAGATACTCTTCTTATAACCTCGCTTAGACATAAGAGGAAAAAGTTTTTGATATTTTCATTTTCAATATCCGTTATGATTGATTTTAGTTTTGACAAATGCGTAATTACGTCTTTTTTAAACCAAAATTCAATATTATGAAATTTTTGATTTTCAAAATTATTATCGCTCCTAAAATACATATTCTCAATTTCATAGAATTTATTCTTTAATAAAACCGGATCAATTGGGGTAACTTTTACTTTTGCCATAAAACAAGCAAATGGATTCAATTCTATTCCAATCGCTTTTTTTCTATTTAGAAGTAAACATTCGATTAATGTCGTCCCCGAACCGGAAAAATTATCCAGAACCACGCTATTTTCGTTCGTAAATACTCTCAATATTTTCCTTGCAAGTTGAGGGATAAATTTTGCCGGATATTGATGAAAACCGTGAGAATAGATATTTGGATTAAAATCTTTAAAATCCCATTCGGAATACCAATCTTTAATATCGCTAGCGGTATAATAATTTTCGTCTTCTATATTTTCATTATACCGCGTATTAACGACGTCAAACAAATTTGCCGAAGAATAATTGATATTCATTTTTTTTAATTCAGCGATCATTTACAGTTCCTCATTTACAAAATCGATTATCTCGGAGAGAGGAGAAATAAAATTTTCATTTACCGGTTTTGAAATAAAAGCTTTGTCAAAAAATTTGAACATTCCGCGATGTTGAGGATTATTAATTTCATTGTAAAAATTTACAGTGGCAAAACAAACCATTGGCATGTCGTTTGTTTCATAAGAAATGTTATATTTATCTTTGATAGTATTTTCAGAAGTCGCAATTTCCATTAGCAATTTCCATTTATAAGTTTGCCCCGCTCGTTCTCTTAACGACGTTTTTAACGATAAGATAATACATTTATCTACATCGTCGTTTTCCTTTTTGGTGTAGATTATTAAATCTGCGTCGGGTTTTTGCGTTTCTCCGTCGACATTTATTGTCGCTAATTTATCAAAGTTTTTGACTTTCGATTTTTTACTTGTTATAAAAATATTTGGTTTTATATTTCCAATTATTTTATTTTTTAAAAAAATATAAACAATCGAATTTGAAAATACGTTTCCAGCAATAGACTTTATTGATTGACTAATATCGGTAATTTCGCCTTTAATTTTTCTATCATTTAAAAGTTTTCGAACGTCTTGCTCTGCGCCTTTTAAAATTTCGTATAAATGATTAAATACTTCTCTCCAAGAATTTTTAGTAATTCCATTTTTTATTACAAATTCATTAATACCTTTCAATGTAGGTAACATATAATCTGTTTTTTCAATCTTTACTAGGTCTCTATTTTCTTCTTTGTTCAACTCATAATTCAAAATAACAATCCTTATATCTACCAAACATTAACATTCTCTTTTATCTTTTGCCAAATATCTTTAATTTCATCGGTTATCTCGCTATCTGTAAACTCAATTACCGAAAGCCCTTTAATCTGCGCTTTTGTAACGGACTTATCGTATCCGATTTTTCCCAGAAAATCGGCGCCGTACTCTTTTGCAATGGCGATTATATCATTTGCTTTATCAATGTTCAAATCAAATTTATTAACGACTACTCCGGATTTTATACCGAAGAATTTGATAACGTCGAGAACCCGTTTTAAATCGTGGACTCCCGATACGGTCGGCTCGGTTACGATTACGGCGTAATCCGTTCCGGTTATCGAAGCTATTACCGGACAACCGGTCCCCGGAGAGCCGTCTATGATAGAAAGATTTATATTATTTTTCGCCGCAAGTTGATTCTTTTTGTTCCTTATTAAGGTTACAAGTTTACCGGAGTTCTCTTCGGCGGCGCCGAGTTTCGCATGGCTCATCGGTCCAAAACGGGTATCGGATAAAAACCATTCTCCATTTATAGCGGTCTTAAATTTGATCGAGCCGGTCGGGCAAACTATAGCGCAGGCGGCGCAACCTTCGCAAGATTTTTTATCTACCATATAAACCGCGCAGCCCTCTTCATAATTTTTGATAACGGCGCCGAAACGACATGTCTCGCGGCATCGACCGCAAGAGATACATTTTACGTTATCGATTTGCGCGACCTTGCCGCCTGAAAAAAGTCCCGACTCGACGATCCGGGGTTTTAGTATCAAATGAAGGTCGGCGGCGTCCACGTCGCAGTCGGATATGGCGATACTTTTTTCGAGAGCGCAGAAACTTGCGACAATCGAGGTTTTACCCGTACCCCCTTTGCCGCTTATAACGACTACCTCTTTTTGATTTGGATCGACTTCCATTTTTTCTTTAACTGAACATTCCGCCTTATCGAGCGCGTCGGCTTTATCTGTTTCAATTTCAGCGCTTCTCGCTTTTTTACCGGTCGTATTATCCTTTTTTGACTGATGAAGAATTTTTTTCGCTATTTCTAAAAAAACATCGTTATAACGGTCGTTTTCGTCTACTATTAAATCCCCTCTTGAGTAAACTTCCGCTATCAATCGATCGTCGGGAATCTCGGCGATTATATCTAGCGACTCCTTCGAGCAGTAATCCCTAAGTTCGCTATCCGGATATTCGGCTCTGTTTACCAAAACGACCGGCTCTATTCCAAGTTCGCGACACATATCTACCGCCAATTTGAGATCGTTGACCCCAAACGGCGTCGGATCGGTAACGAGTATTGTTAAGTCCGAATCCCTAACCGTTTCGACGACGGGACAAGAGGTCCCGGGCGGCGAGTCGACGATATTAACTCCTTCGCCGATATTTTTTTTGACGCTCTTTATTAGTCGAGGCGTCATTCCCCCCTCGCCCGTTTCGAGAAGACCGTAATGAATGTCGATATTTCCGGATTTGCCGCGCCTAACAACCCCTATTTTACGATCTTCTTCGACAATAGCGTCTTTAGGACAAACCAAAGCGCAAGCGCCGCATATGTGGCAAAGATTCTTAAATATTAATATCCTATCCTTAACCTTTGCCATAGCGTTGTATTTACACGCTTCGACGCATTTGACGCATATGTTGCATTTTTCTGCGTCGACTCCGACGGGCGATAATAAATTTATAGTCTCTTCCTTGAGCGTATCGGGCTTTAGAAATAGATGCCCGTTCGGCTCCTCGACGTCGCAATCGAGATAAGTTACCTGTTTGCCCATTTTTTCGAGGACTCTGGCAATGTTTGTAGAAACAAACGTCTTCCCGGTTCCCCCTTTTCCGCTTGAAATCGCTATATTCATTTTAATTCCTTAATTATCGTTGAATTCTCATCCTCTCCCGATTCTTTTTTTAATCCAATGATTTTTGCTACCGTTTCTCTGAAGAGTTCTTCCGTAATCCTAAAAATCTGAATTCCGCTAATTTTTTTCATAAAATTTGCGCTCCTTGCAACTATATTACAAGGTTTAATTATACATTTTTTTCAAATAAAAATAAAGCGCTTTTTGTAATCCGTCAGTTTTTTTTGCGGGGGACGGGGAAATTGACGTATGCGACGTTAAGAATAAAATTGACACATATGCGTTAGATAAAAAAAATCGACGCATATAGCGTTAGGAATAAATTGACACATATGCGTCGGCTCTAAATTATTTGTTATCCTCCAAAAAACTGACGGGATGCGCGCTTTTTTTTATTTCATTCCGCTATGAGGCTCCGCCGTCGCTTTGTCGGTACTATTGTATTCTCCTTTTTTGAATTTCTCTATAGATTCTCTAACGGTTCCCGACGCGCCGGTAAATACCTTTATCCCCGCGGCGTTTAATACCTGAAACGCGTTCGGTCCGACGGCGCCGGTAAGCACGGCTTCGCATTTTTTATCCGCTACTAACTGCCCCGATTGGATTCCGGCTCCGCCGCCGCTCTGTCCGGCGGGATTATTGATCGCTTCGTAAGACATTAAGTCCGTATCGACTATTATAAAATAGTCGCATCTGCCGAATCTGGGATCGACTTTTGATTCCAGATCGCTTCCATAAGACGTTACGCATAATTTCATCTTTGACTCCTTTTCTTTGTTTTATCTACATCTTCATAAAAGACGATTTGCTTCGCCTCTTATTATCTCTTTCGCGTAATCCGTCAGTTTTTTGGGGCGAGGAAATGAATAACGCGGGTCTGTCTCAAAAAAATTGACACATATGGAACAAATATTTTCTATTCCTCAAAAAACTGACGGGGTACTCTTCCGCGTATAGCGCGGTTAATTTTTAATTAATGGCGATGTCCATGTTTTCCGCCGCCCTCGCATCCGCCGACCTTGTCTAGGCCGTAACCGCGACCTCCTCCGGGAGAACATAACGATTTGCCGCCGGAAAGAGTTCCGGTCAGTAAGCGCTCTACAATTGCGTCGATTTTCCCGGAAACTCCCATATATTGTTTGATATTATACTGAGTAAAAAGATTTTGAGCGTTTACGCCCATTCCGCCGGCGACGATACATTCCGCCCCTTTTTCATGGAAAAACTGCGGCAGGTATCCCGGGCTGTGTCCCGGATTGTCAATAACCTCTTTTGAAATTACCTTACCGTCTTGTATCTCTACAATTGTAAATTGAGGGCATCGTCCAAAATGCGCCGAAACATATTCGCCGTCCGTTGAAATTACCGCTTTCATAAATTTTCTCCTATCTCTTAAATTCCGTCGACTAAAGTCTCCGTCTTTTTCATTATTTTTCAATTTTCTCAGAAACATCGTCTACTATATAATATTTCCCTTTCTTGTCTGAAATTTGCTTTCTTTTAAAGAAGGGTAGTTTATTGATTAGCGTCTTAATAACGCTATTTTCTTTTGAAAGATCGCTTATTACAAAATAACCGACTGCTCCGAGAATTCCCGAAATAGCGCTCGCTTTTCCCATGCCAAATCTTAGTCTTTTACGCATACGCATAGTTTTCTCCTATTTTAGACAACGGCGGGCTTCGGCCTACCGTTGTTTAAAAACTACTCCTGATTTTCGAGTTCTTTGATTCTTTTATTGATGTTTTCAATACTTTGATTCATATATCGAGCTTGATTTTTCAAAACCTCAAGTTCGTCTTCTTTCGATAACTCGCGATTCATACCGCTCGCTTGATTATATCTAGCCCACCTCGGCAAACCGGTAGCGTTATAGATATTTCTACGACCTCTACCCCCTCCAAAAAAACCTCTTCCAACCCCAAAATTAGCGTATCCCGACGTAGCGAAGCCCGAACAAAAGCCTCTCGCTCCCCCGGTCATACTTCCCAGTCCCATAGGACCCGTTCCGTCTCTTCCAGACATGATAAACCTCCTTAAAATTGTAAAATTTGAACAGCGAATTTAAGCCCGCCGTTCTATATCAGACGTATATATTCGTCTGATAAAATAGCTCGAACTATTTTTCAATTCTATATGATAATTATTTTCATTTAGGTTTTAAAAATAATGCGCAATTATGTTTAAATAGACGTCTAAATTATATTTTTTTTCCCCTTCCATTTTTAACGTAGCAACCTCCGCATAATCCGTGAAATTGTATTATATGATGTTCGATCTTAAAATTCCGCTTTTTTTCCAACGTTTTTTCTATTTTGGTTATCAATTCTATCTCTTCGTCGATAAAATCGGAGTAATCCTCTATTCTTCCGCAACCATCGCAAACAAAATGATGATGATGAGTTTTATTACCGTGATTTTCCGACAATTCGTATCGGGACTTTCCGTCCCCTATCTCCAATTTTACAACAATCCCCAATCTTACCAATATCTCAAGCGTCCTGTAAACCGTCGTCAGTCCAATTTCGGGATACTCTTTCGACGCTATCGCGTATATCTCTTCGGGACTTAGATGTTCGTCGTTTGATTCAAGAACTTCAAGGACGGCCTCTCTTCCCGGCGTGCATTTATATCCGCATTGTCTTAATCTATGTCCCCACTGTCCGCAATTTCTCTTCACATCTCTACCTAATTGATAATCACTTTCATTTAGAATATAATATAAAGTTTTATGTAAGTCAAGCGTTATTTTTTAAAATTTGCTCCCCGTGTCATTCAAAAAACCGACGTATTCTATATTTGACAAATTGCTACTTTTTTTGTATATTGGCTCAAAAATTAATATTCGCAAATCGAGGTATGGTATGGCTTTTAAGGACGTCGATAAACAGGTAAATTTCTCAAAACTGGAAGAAGAAGTTTTAAAAATATGGAAAAAGAACAGGTATTTCGAAAAATCTCTCGAAAAAACCAGAAACAACGAGCAGTATGTATTTTACGACGGACCTCCGTTTGCTACGGGATTACCGCACTACGGACATATTTTGCCCGGAACTATAAAGGACATAGTCCCAAGGTATCAAACGATGAAAGGCAAATACGTCGAAAGGAGATGGGGATGGGATTGCCACGGACTTCCCGTTGAAAATTTGATAGAAAAAGATCTGAATCTCAATAGCAAAAAAGAGATACTGGAATACGGAATAGATAAATTTAACGAAGCGTGCCGCGCCAGCGTTTTGAGATATACAAACGAATGGGAAAAAACTATCGATCGCATGGGGCGATGGGTGGATTTCAAAAATTCTTACAGAACGATGGACCTCGATTATATGGAGTCTATATGGAACGTTTTTAAGTCGCTCTGGGAGAAGGGGCTTATTTACGAAGGACACAAGATCCTACCGTACTGTCCTAGGTGCGCCACGCCGCTATCGAATTTTGAGACTAATCAGGGCTACAAAGACGTTCAAGACCCGGCTATTACCGTCGCGTTCAAGATAAAGGGCGAGGAGAATTGTTATATTCTCGCGTGGACGACGACTCCGTGGACGCTCCCTTCAAATATGGGTTTAGCGGTCGGCGAAGATATAACATATGTGAAAATCGAAGACGAAGGGCAAAATTATATTTTAGCGGAAGCGCTTCTGTCCAAATATTATAAAAATCCCGATTTGGTAAATATACTAAAAAGATATACGGGAAAAGAACTCGTCGGAATGAGATACGAGCCGCTTTTTCCATATTTTAAAGACGAGGAGAAAAACGGCGCGTTTAGAATTACGCTTGGTCATCACGTATCGACCGAGTCGGGAACCGGAATCGTGCATATAGCTCCGGGATTTGGCGAGGACGACGCCGAGATCGGTAAAAAAGAGGGACTTCCGACGAAATGTCCCATCGACGACGAGGCGAAATTTACCGAGGAGATATACGACTACAAAGGAATCGGCGTAAAAAAAGCGGACAAAGAGATAATGAAACGCTTAAAAGACGAGAAGAAACTGATAAAACATGAAACATATCAACACTCGTACCCGCACTGCTGGAGATGCGACGAGCCGCTTATCTATAAAGCGGTATCAAGTTGGTTTGTCGATATTCAGGCGATCAAACAGGATATGATCGACGCCAATAGTAAAATTAACTGGGTTCCCGCGCATATAAAAGACGGAAGATTTGGCAAATGGATCGAACAAGCGCGGGACTGGGCTATAAGCCGCAACAGATATTGGGGTTGTCCGATACCGGTATGGAAGTGCGAAGAGTGCGGCGAAACGCTTTGCGTCGGAAGCGTCGAGGAGCTTGAGAAACTTAGCGGCGCAAAGATTAACGACATCCATATACATTTTGTCGATCCTATCAAACTTAAATGTAAAAAATGCGGCTCGTCTATGAGCCGTATCGAGGAGGTGCTGGACTGCTGGTTTGAGTCGGGAGCGATGCCTTACGCTCAAAATCACTACCCGTTTGAAAATAAAGAAAAATTTGAATCGACTTACCCCGCCGACTTTATAGCCGAAGGGCTTGATCAAACGAGGGGCTGGTTTTATACTCTGGTAGTTTTGGGGGCGGGGCTCTTCAAAAAGAACGCCTTCAAAAACGTCGTAGTCAACGGGCTTGTGTTGGCGGAAGACGGCAGAAAAATGTCTAAAAGATTGAAAAATTACCCGGAAGTCGACTATATTTTCGATAAATACGGCGCCGACGCCCTGAGGCTGTATCTTATGAACTCCGCCGCCGTTAAAGCGGGAGAATTGCTCTTTTCTGAAAACGGAGTTTCTGAAGTAGTCAGAAACTTTCATCTGCCTCTTTGGAACTCCTATTCGTTTTTTGTAACCTACGCTAATATTGATAAATGGACGCCCAAAAATAAAACGGACAATTTTCAGAATCCTCTCGATATATGGCTAAACAGCTCCGTCGAGAAGCTCTCTTCAGAAGTCGACGCGGCTTTGTCGGAATACGATTTTCAGAAAGCGATAAAATTTTTGTATAAATTTATCGACGGATTAACCAATTGGTATATACGAAGATCGAGAAGGCGATTTTGGAAGTCCGAAGACGACAGCGATAAAAACGAGGCGTATTCGGCTTTGTATAACGCGTTGATGAAATTTACAATCTTATCCGCGCCCATCGCCCCTTTTTTGTCCGATTATATCTATTCGAATTTAAAAAGCGAAGAGGCGCCGGAGTCCGTCCACCTTTGCGATTACCCCGAAGAGAATCCGGCGATACGGGACAAAGAGTTGGAAGCCGAGATGGATATAGTTCAAATCGCCGTCGAAATGGGAAGAAGTCTAAGGTCCAAAATAGGAATAAACCTGCGAAAACCGTTAAACTCGCTATATTGCATCACCAAAAACGAGAACGATATAAGATTGCTTTCCAAGATGGAGTCTATACTCAAAGAGGAACTCAACGTCAAAAACGTCGTATTCGAACAGGAAGAAGAGAAACTTGTAACTCTTACCTGTAAAGCAAACTTTAGAGTTTTGGGAAAAAAGGCGGGAAAAGATATGAAAACTCTAGCCGATATTATCTCAAAATTCGGAGCCAAAGAAGCGCGCGATCTAGAGGACGGCAAAGATGTAAAAGTTAAAGTCGGAGAGGTAGAATATTCTCTAGCCATAGAAGACGTTCTTGTAGAAAGAAAGGAAAAAGAGGGCTTAACGATACTTAACGAAGGGTCTCTTACCGTCGCTCTGGATTCGACCTTGACAAAAGAACTTGTCGAGGAAGGAATAGCCCGGGAATTTATCAGGCATATTCAGAATCTTAGAAAGGATAAAAACTTGCATGTCGCGGATAGAATAAAAATAACGTATAACGCGCCGGAACATATATGCGCCGCTATTACCTCGTGGGATAAAACCGTCAAAGACGAAACGCTCGCCCTCGATATATCGATCGACGGCGCCGCTAAATTCGACGCCAACGTCGACGAAGTAGATATTAAAATAGACTTAGAGAAGGTTTCATAGCAGTCTTTTGCGCGACGGCGACAATCCAATTTCAGAATTCGATTGATTTGGCGCTATCTTAAATCAGATTGTTTTCATCTTTTATTTTCATCTTTGCGCTTGTCCGAGCCCGGAATCAAGGAATTCTTCCAATCTTTCGGCGGATAGAGGCTTTGAAAAATAATATCCCTGTATTTCATCGCATCCCAAATTTTTTAAAAAATCAACCTGATTTCTTGTTTCAGCTCCCTCGGCTGTAGTACATGCTTTGAAAGCCTTAGCCAATGAAACGACTATTTCAGCTACAGTAGCGTTTTTTCTTTCCAAGTTAATATTATCTATAATGCTTTTATCTATTTTGATTCTATCAAAAGGAATAGACTCCAACCGATGTAATGATGAATATCCTTTGCCGAAATCATCTATGGCGACGCTTATTCCCAATTTCTTCAATTTTGATATTTTTTCTATCGTATCCGGTAAATTCTCGGACAGAGCGCCTTCGGTGATTTCCAATTCAATATATTTCGGATCTACCCCGCTTTCTTTTATAATTTTTACAACGTCGTCTGCAAAATCGTCCCTTTGCAACTGTACAACCGATACGTTTATAGAGAAGCGAAGAGGCAAAAATCCCTTTGACGCAAGCCTATTGCGCTCTCGGAGCGACTGTTCCAACACCCACTTACCCACATTATGAATTAACCCCGTAGTTTCAAGTATGGGTACAAATTTATCGGGTCCCACTTTCCTCCTGTCGTCAGGTTTCAATCTGAGCAAGACCTCAACCCCGGCAATTTTACCCGTATCGCAGCTAATTTGAGGCTGAAACTCTAGAAAGAATTCTTCTTTTTGCAACGATCTGAAAAGTCTGTTAGTAAGCAATGTGGTTTCGGCAATACGAGTCTTTATTTGTTCGGTATAGAAAGCGATTTTATTATCGGCAGTTTTGGCTTTATGTACCGCCAAATGAGCGTTTTCCAAAAGCGTATCCGCATCTTTTCCGTCTTCCGGATACAACGCTATACCTACGCTGACAGTAACAAATAATGCTTCTATTTCTGTATCGATTAGTAGAGGATCGGAGAAGGAATCGATTACTTTTCTTGCCTGAATTTTTATCTGCTCATTATTTCCATGTTGGGGTAAAACGATAACAAACTCTCTTTCGCCTGTCCTTGAAATGTAAAGGCAATCCTCAAACAAATCATTGAGTATTTCTGCCGATTTTATTATTACTTGCTCCCCGACTGCATGACCGAATGTATTATCAATCATCCAGATATTTTCTATTTCTACGTCTAAAATTGCTATTTTTTCTGTTTCTTCCATATTACACAGTATTTGCTCAAGGCCTTTTTTTAGCATATTTCTGTTGATAAATTTTGTAGCTTTTTTCGACATACTTCCTTTTCCTTTCTAATCTATTTTTTTACCGGTCGCGCAATCTGGTTTTTATAATTTGGTTTTGTTTCCATAAGGCGTTCTCCAAAAATATGCATAAGCATTAGTTAGCCTGATCTAACTAGTATAGATTTTAATATTAATATTTTTTTTGTCAAGTACTATTAGTTTTTACGCTGTACCCTATCGGTTTTTTGGCGGGCGGAACAAAATTGACACATATGATGTTGCGGAGAAAATTCGACGCATGTGGCGCTAAAGATAAAATTGACGCATGCGCGTTCAATTTTTATATGATAATTGCCGCGCGGCGCATATAGCTCCATATGCGTCGAATTTTCATCGGGGGACGCGGCGGCTATGAGACCCATATGCGTCGATTTTCCAAAAAATCGACGGACGGGGCGCGCGTCTCCGCTAAATACATTATATTAGTATATTCAAAACGGGAATTCCCGTTTTTTTATTAATAGCGTCCCATATGCGTCATTTTCCAAAAAACTGACGGGCGCGGGTTAGCGCGTTTTTTCTTGACTTATAGCGCTATTAATAGTATTATTAATAATATTATTATTTAAGGCAGGTAGATGAGTATTTTAATAACCGCTAACGATTTAAAAACTAAAGGGGTATCGGCTTTTAACGACTTTGATAAAGACGATTCTGAGATTATCATAACGGTTAGAGGCAAGAGTAAATATGTCGTTTTACCGATCGAAAAGTACAATTACCTTAGAGAATGCGAATTAGATACGGCTATTCGCGAATCTCAAGAAGATATTATTAATAACAGGTACATTATTGAAAGCGTTGAAAACCACATAAAACGAATTAATAATGTATAAAATATTATTTACCGAAACTTATAATAAAAAAGCTGCAAATTTTATTAAAAAACATAAATCGCTGTTAAAACAATATGAAAAAACATTAAAACTGATGGAAATTGATCCTTTTCATCCATCTTTGAGGTTACACAAACTTGAAGGTAAGTTTCAAGAGGTATATTCCGTTTCCATAAACATATCGTATAGAATTACTATCGAGTTTATTATAAAAGAGAATATTATCATTCCTCTAGACGTTGGAACGCATAGCGAAATATATAAATAAGAAGTTGTGTTATATTATTATATTCAAAACGGGAATTCCCGTTTTTTTATTAATAGCGCCCCATAGATGTGTCAAATTTATACGACAATTGTTTATTTTAAATTTTGACATCGCCGTTATATTCTGTTATAAAATATTCAATGAAGATAGAAAATTTTATCGCGCTCAGGTATATTATTCAGAACAGGAAAAACAGGGAGATAGCCTCTTCCTCCGTCGTCGTATGCGCGGCGATTGCCAGCGCGATAGTTTTTTTTATAGCGGCGGTGTCGATAATGAACGGATACATTCGGGGAAGGATGCAGATTCAGTTTGAAGTTACGTCGTTTCATCTTGCTTATTTTGATATAAACGAAAAGCGCGACGCCGATTTTATTGTCGATAAATTGAGCGGGGATAAGGAGGTTAAGAGCGTTTTTATCTATCGCGAAACCAAAGCGTTATTATCGGCTAACGGCGTTAATAGCGGATTGGTTTATTTTAGGGCGGTTCCGAGGGATATTTTCTCCTACGACGAGGGGTTTGCGAATTATCTTAGGTTAGAGGGCAAGACTTCCCAAATCGGCGACGACGAGATAGTTCTTTCAAGGAAAACGGCGAGTAAGTTGAAGGTATCGACGGGGGAGTATATTTACCTGACGGCGATGGCTCTTGAGGATAAGGCTAAGATCAAATTCAAGCGGCTTAAGGTTGCCGATCTGTTTTCTACGGGATTTATCGAACTCGACGAGCAGATGTCTTATATCAATCTTGAGACTTGCGAGGAGATTTTCGGAAGAGACGTCGACTATTCGGTCGCCGTAAAATTGAACGATTATAGAGATACGCTTAGTTTCGCCCGAAATCATAAATTTAACTCGTTTTCTTATCAATCGACGTGGATTGAGGAGAATTTCAACGAATTTACCGCTTTAAAGTTTGAAAAAAACGTTATAGCGTTTATCGTGCTTTTGGTCGTAATCGTCGCGGCTCTAAACGTCTTGACGGCGATACATATAGCGGTTTTGGAGAAAATCAAAGACGTGGGGATACTGAAGGCGACGGGCTATTCTCCGAGAAATATTATACTGATTTTTTTGTTGAACGGGTATTATATCGGTTTTATCGGATTATTTATCGGCGTTTTTATCGGGCTTTTTGTTATGAGTAATCTCAATGAAATTATTGTCTTTTTCGGATATTTGATAGACTATTATCAAAACTTTATATATACTATTTTAAAGAATTTTATCGATATTGCCCGTCCGGAGAATGTAGAAATATTTTCAAAGGATTTTTATCTTGATAAAATATACACGGATATCTCTTTTTGGGAGATAGCGCTCGTCGGATTTGTCGCGTTGCATTTTTCTCTGATAGCGGCTATTATCCCTTCCGTCAAGGCGGGGCGAGTTAAACCTTACGAGGTAATTAGAAATGGTTGAAGTAGTTAAAACAAAAAATCTTACTAAAATATACAAAACCGCCGCGGAGAGTCTTTTGATTTTAGATAATATCAATTTTGCGTTGAACGAGGGGGAGTCCGCCGCTATAACCGGAGAGAGCGGCTCCGGCAAATCTACGTTTCTGAATATGATCGGCGGACTTGATGCTTCCAGCGGCGGTCAGACTTTTATCGACGGCGTAGATATAACGGAGCTCGACGAGTACGAGATGACGGTCTTTAGAAATCTCAAAATAGGATTTATTTTTCAAGCCCACTATCTTTTGGAAGAATTCAACGCCGTCGAAAACGCTATGATTCCGTTTTTGATGCGCAATTTTAATAAAAAAGAGGCAAGGGCGCGCGCGCTTGAACTTCTGGATTACGTCGGGCTTAGCGGAAGGATCAATCACTATCCGTCGCAGTTATCCGGCGGCGAGAAGCAGAGGGCGGCGATAGCGAGAGCGTTTATAAATAATCCCAAGTTGATACTTGCCGACGAACCGACGGGTAATCTCGACGAGAAAAATTCGGGTAAAGTTCTTGAGTTGCTATTTAACATAGCGAAAGAAAAAAAACAGTCTCTTGTCATAGTAACTCACTCGAAAGCTATCGCCGATCTCGCGGATTACAACTACCGTCTTGAATTTGGCGCTTTGAATAGGATTAGATAAAATGGTCGTTTTGGGATTGCTTAAAGTCGTAGCGATAATCTTTTCGATTTTTTTTATAGCGGCGTTGATAGGTTTTGTGAAAAATATTTTTAACAAAAATTGGGAGAAAAACTATTGCATCGGATGTAAGTTTTATCAAACGGACGAATGTATAGGCGACGGATTTAATTGTTTCAGAAAAAAAAGCTTCTATAAAAAGTAAAACAAAAATAAAAAAATAGATCATAAATTGGTAAATATTTGAAATTCATATAACAATAAACTAAATATTATGATACATTTGCGGTATAAACATATCTCAAAAAAAGGAACTGTAATGGCTTCGTTGAAAAAGGTTTGGTTGAAAAAGATTTGGATGAAAAAGATTTGGATATTACTTTTTGCTCTCGTCTCTGCAAACGCGCTTTATTCCGACGTTTTCGAGGAGGTCGTAAGTAAGATTAAAGATAAGTCCTTGCTGGAGCAGATACTCTATCTTGACAAATACGTCGAAGAGGGCTCGGACGTCAGATTTTTTATATTGAAAGCTAAGAATGAGATCAAAAGCGGGGATTTTATAGGAGCCGCCAAAACTTCTCTTTTAGCTCGGGAGCGTTTTGGCGATAGTTCCGAGATTCTCAATCTTCTGGGATTAAGTTATTTTTACCTGAACGATTATGAAAAATCGTTTCGCTGTTTTAATAAATCTCTCGCTATCGATAATGAAGATAATTTTGCTAAAGGTTATCTCTCCATAATCGATCCCTATACAAAGCCGTCGTATAAAAATATTGAGAATACCGAGTCGATCGATATAGCGGGATTATTGGAAGAATTTAACGCTAAATACGACCCGGCCGATCTGAAGAATAGCTACGTCTATCTGTTGAATGAAAAAGAGGTAGAGATTATCGATTCCGGCAGATTCAACTACGTCGTCCATTGCGTCGTGAAAATTCTTTCAAACGACGGAGTCGGGATGTTTCGAGATTTCTCCTACTCTTACAACTCTTACGAATACAAAGCCGACGTTTTGCGAGCCGGCTCTTATTCGACGGAGCTTGAATTTAAAAGCATAAATCCAAAAAATATCGTGAATATAGACAAAAACTCTTCGTCGGAGAATTCTTTTTATTCAAATAGAAAATATGTCGCGTTTCCTTTTCCCGATTTACAAAGCGGCAGTTTGCTGGAGTTTAAGATTAAATTCAGTTCGACGGGAAAAACGTTATCGCCTAAGTTGTTCGATCAATATCTGTTTTCGTCGTCGGTTCCGGTTTCTACCGCTCGATATAAGATAACTTACCCCGGCTATTTGAAGCCGAACATTCGCGTTATAGGCGGCGACGTTTTGAGAAGCGAGTCGACCGACGGCGAAAAAATTTCGGAGGTATTCGAGTATTCATATCCGCCGGTTTTTAATCTCGCTTACGAATCGGTTTCAATTTACGACGTATCTCCTCAGGTTTTAGTCGGATTCTACGATTCGTGGGACGAGGTGTCGCTGTGGTATAACGGCATTTTTGAAAGAGCGGTAAGCGCTAAAGACGGCGATCTGGACGAGGCTCTGCTTAAAGAATTGGCGATATACGAGCCGGATAAGTTGAAAACCGTTGAAAAAATTTATCAATACGTTCAAAAAAATATCCGATACGTCGCGCTCGAATTGGGCGAAGGCGCTATGGTTCCGCATACGCCAAAAGAGATATATAAGAACAAATTCGGCGATTGCAAAGACCAAGCGGTTTTTATGGCTTACATTCTAAACCTTTTTGGAATAGACGCCAAACCGGCGCTGATCTCTACGATCGATAACGGCCGCGTTAACGAGGAAATTCCTTCGCCATACTACTTCAATCACGTGATCGTCTATATTCCCGTTCAAAACGGCATATCGTCGGAAATATTCTGCGACACGACAAGTTCGGTAACTCAGTTTCTCAATCTCCCCTCCGTCGATCAAGGGGTAAGGGGTTTGGTCGTCGATAAGAGCGGCGCCGGATTTTTTGCGACGACTCCCGTTATAGCTCCCGAACAAAACCGCATTGTCGAGATTTATAAGGCGGCTCTTAATCTAAGCGGTTCGGGGGAGATATTTTATAGCGAAACGTTTTCGGGGAGTTATTCCGAAATTCTCAGATATTCGTTTATTAATAGAAGCGAAAAAGAGATAGAAGGCTATCTGCTGGATATTCAAAAGAAAAATTTCCCCCAACTAAAGCCCCAAAATTTTTCTTTAAAAGGCGCTAAAGAGCAGTCCGGACCTATAGAGGCTTCTTACAGCGCGTTTGAAAAGAATCTCGCTTCAGTTTTCTACGACGGCAGGTTAAAGATAAAATATACCGTCGGCAATTTAGCCGGCTTTTTAAACCTGCCGGAAAAATCAAATTTTGATCATAGGCGCGATTTTTTGAGTTCTTATTATAAAATGATTGAATATAAAGCGCCCGAGAATTACGATATAATAGAAGGGGAGGTCAGAAATTTTTCAAGAGAAAACAAATATGTCTATCTCGATTTTAAAGTTGACAAAAAAGAGGTTAATACTTTAACTTTTGAATTTGAACTTAAATTTAAAAAGAGAACTATACCTAAAGAGGATTTGCCGGAACTTCATAAGACGCTAAACGAATTTACTTCCGCTACGACGTTTGAGCTAACTTTGGCAAATACCAAGGATTTTGATCATATCGGATTTTACGAATCGTTAGTAAAAGATTACGAGCTGAAAGAGGCGTATGAGAATTATATAAGAAAAATGATCGAATTAAGAAATTATGATAAGGCGATGGAGGTCTCCAATAGAGCTATATCAAAATTCAAGGATCATATCAACTTTTATCTTATCAAATCTTCTATCCAATTTGACAGAGGAGATAACAAAGGCGCTGAAAATACCTTATTAGCGGCTCTTTCTGTTGATTCAAAAAATGTTGAAATATACTATTATTTAATCGATTTGTATAAAAAGAGCTCGAACGATATGAAACTTGAGAAAATTTTGTTGGAAATCAATGAAAAAATCCCCAATAATCCGGCTTTTATCGGAGAAACGACCTCTTTTTATAACCGAATCGGCGAGTATCAAAAAGCGGTTGATTTTATCAAATCGGCGATAGAAAAAGATAAAAATAATTCCAACTACTACTCGGATCTCGGCTACTCTTACTCTCTTATGCGGAATTTTAGCGAAGCCGAACGGGCTTTTTTGAAGTCGATAGAGTTGGATAAAAAAAATCATCCGGCTCTTAATAATTTGGCGTGGCTTTATTGCGAGAATAACGTCTTTATTAAAGAGGCGATCGGCTATTCGATCAAGGCTTGCGAATTATCGCCGCTGAACGACGCCTATCTTGACACTTTGGCGGAGGCGTATTATCTTGATAAACAGTACGATAAAGCGATAGAGACGATTAATAAAGCGATAAAGATAAATCCTAACTATACTTATCTTACTCAACAACTTGAGAAGATCAAGAAAGCCCGCGAAGAGATGGAGAAGAATAAGTAGAAACAGCTTAATCCGAGTTTATAAAGATTGATTTTTTTTAAATTTAATCATATAATCCGGTAAAAAATTTTATGTATATTTTAATCTTGGAGGATTATAAATGAGCAATAAGTATGTCTATTTTTTTGGCGATAAAAAGACGGAGGGCGACGGCAGTATGAGAGAACTGCTTGGAGGCAAAGGCGCCGGGCTCGCCGCGATGACAAAAATAGGTTTGCCGGTGCCGGCGGGATTTACGATAACTACCGAAGTATGCGATCTGTATTACAAAAACGGTAAAGCGTATCCGGACGGGTTGGATAAACAGGTAGACGAGTGTATCGAAAAACTGGAGAGATCGATCGGTAAAAAACTTGGAGATCGCGACGATCCGTTATTAGTATCGGTAAGATCCGGCGCGGTTGTATCGATGCCCGGTATGATGGAGACGATACTGAATCTCGGGTTGACCGACGAATCTGTGGAGGGGCTTGCCAAAAAAACCGGCAATAAAAGATTTGCTCTCGACGCTTACAGAAGATTTATAATGATGTACGGCTCGACGGCGATGGGAATCAACCGGGAGAAATTTGATCGTATATTCGACGCCGTTAAAAATGAAAAGACGAGAAAACGATTAAATATTTCCGCCGATAAAAAAGTTAACGACACCGACGTCGACGATAACGAATTAGGCGAGGTAGTTAAACTTTTTAAAGAACTTTATAAAAAAGAGATTGGCAAAGATTTTCCGCAAGATCCAAAAGAGCAACTTTGGGGCT
>Ga0208694_1001005_pt1 | contig 37482 bp, 27 predicted proteins | sample AD_UKC078_MetaG_FD_184442 | JGI IMG/M metagenome (GOLD analysis project Ga0208694, IMG submission 184442) | Active sludge microbial communities of municipal wastewater-treating anaerobic digesters from USA - AD_UKC078_MetaG (SPAdes) (version 2) | ecosystem: Engineered > Bioreactor > Anaerobic >...
GGAACTTCAAACTGGGCTGATTTTACTAATCCCACTTGGGGAACGAACAGCATCTGTAGTAACGACGAATATTTTGCATACGGTAATCCCGGTTACGGCTCAACTTCCAAAGGCGCCGCCGATACGGGAAGCGCATACGGAGCCGCCAGAGATATAGATCATACAAATACTACGGTTAGAGCAAGCATCAAAGATTGGATGAATAACAAATTAAAAAGCGTGGGTTTTGTAGGATGGAGATACGATTATGTTAAAGGCTACGACGGTTGGTACGTCGGGGATTATAATTCAGCTACTTCTCCTCAATTGAGCGTAGGCGAGTTGTGGGAAGACGGATGTCCTCAAATCGGACTTGACAACTGGGTAACTGCGACTAATCACGATAATGGGAAATCGCTTGTTTTCGACTTTTCGACAAAGAACGCTCTCAACAACGCTTTTGGTTGGTTTAAAGACGCCTATGAAAACGGCCAAACTTTAAAAGAATTTACTTATTATAACAACTATCCAAATTTAACGGCTTTAAAGTCGAGTTACGGAACTCCCGCGGGATATATCGGTTGGATGCCTGAAAACTGCGTTACTTTCGTCGATAATCACGATACGGGAAGTACGCAACAGCATTGGGAATTGAGAAACGACAAAGTAGAGTTAGCTTACGTTTATACGTTGACTCATCCCGGACTTCCATGCGTCGCTTGGGATCACTTCTTTGATTGGGGCTCGGATTTCCAACAAACTCTTATAGATCTTATTAATATCAGAAAGAATAACGGTATTACTATGAAGAGCAACGTCAACATAGTAAAAGCGGTTTATAACGAATACGCGGCGATAATAGACGACAAGATCGCCGTTAAGATAGGTCCCGGCATGACTTACAATCCCGGAACCGGCTGGACGATTATTAAGTCCGGAACGGATTATTGCATCTGGAAAAAGTCTACTTCTACGACTACTACAACCGTAGCCGGCTGGATAAGAACGGTAGTTTTTATGTATAAACAGACGGTAAGCGGTCAAGATATATTCATCAAGGGGGGACACGACGAGGGGTTAGTGCCGACTTATTATCCTACTATGGACGAACCTATTACCTACAGAAACGTTTTTAACCCTACGACCGCCTCAATAAAAGCGGCAGATTCGGCTTTAGATTGGACTACCGAAAGCGCTCTGGATTGGACCTGTCCCGTTGGAACTTCGGGACAACCTTTATACTCGACGGCCGGATACGGACAGGATCCTGAGAATACCTGGGGTATGCACTACTGGAAGTTTGACGTAAATATGAAGGGCGCCAAAGGCGAATGGTTTGAATTTAAAGGATTTATGAGGCAAAACGGCGTCTCCACTTGGGAAAACAACATTTCTCAAACAGGAACTCCCTACGCGACGATTAACCATTGGGGTAGAAAGGGGTATAGAACGAGAGTAAATTTCAACGATAGTTGGGTTGAAATTGTCGCTCTACCATAATAATTTATTGAAAAAGGAGTAATATATGAGAAAAGTTTTAATATCGCTTGTTTTAGCCGTTTCCGTATCTTTTGGTTCGTTTGCGGTAACAATATTCTACGATAATTTTGACGCAAATCTCCCGCGTTTAAACGGTTGGAAAGAGTCCTCTTCCTCATACGTAACCAGATATACTGGATCCTATAAAATAGGATCGGCCGCCATGCAGCTTAAAAAAAGCTCAAACGCCGTAGCATATATCAACATATCGCCTTACAAGGACATGAGATTGTCTTTCAAGATGGCTAAGTACTCGCTTGAGACCGGCGAAAAACTATTATGCCAATATATGACCGGAACGAAGTGGGTTACGGCGGCTACTTTAACAAATACGGCAAAAAGCGGAGTTTACTATAGTTATACGGTATCTATACCGACGGCTACGACTCTTAAAATAAGATTTATACTAAACGGAAGCGCGACCAACGATTACGGTTACGTTGACGAAGTAAAGTTAATCGGGAATAGAAAGTAAACTAATTTATGCTAAATTTGAGGCTGTCGATAAGGCGGCCTCTTTTTTTTTATTTTGATAATTAAAGATATTTGTTTCATATGCGTCGAATTTTTTTGCGACAATTGTCGCGCGTTATCGACGCGACGCATATGTGTCATTTTATTTTCCCTCTCCCCCCAAAAAAACTGCCAAGTTACGCAAAAGGATAGATGAATAATTTACGCAAACAAACATTGATATTTAGCTAAAAATGTAGTATAGTTCTTAATCAAAAAATCCAAACCTATGGAGAATATTATGAAAATAACTGTCATCGGAGCCGGTTATGTAGGTCTTGTAACCGCGTCGTGTTTTGCCGATCTTGGCAACGAGGTAATCTGCGTTGAAAAAATTGAATCTAAAATTGAAAAATTGAGAAAAGGTATATCGCCGATATACGAACCCGGTCTTGATATTATTCTGAAGAGAAACATAGAGAATAAAAGAATTTCTTTTACGCTAAATATGACCGAAGGCATTAACTTTTCCGATATAATATTTTTCTGCGTTGGAACGCCGCAAGGGGACGACGGTAAAGCAGATCTGTCGCAGATAGAAGAAGCTTCGAGACAGATAGCCGAAAACCTGACTTCATATAAATTAATAATTGAAAAGTCCACAGTTCCGGTAAACACTCATCAATGGATAAAGAAAACGATATTGAGATACGCTAAAAACAACGTTGAGTTCGACGTAGCGTCGAATCCGGAATTTCTAAGAGAGGGCTCGGCGATAAAAGATTTTTTAGAACCGGATCGAATTGTAGTCGGAACCGAATCAAATAAAGCCCGAAATCTTTTTCGCGAATTGTACAAACCTTTCACGGACCAGGACCGAATACTAATTTTTACCACTCCCGCGACCGCCGAATTGATAAAGCACGCTTCAAACTCGTTCCTTTCTTTAAAGATCTCTTATATCAATATGGTGTCGGATTTATGCGAGAAGGTAGGCGCCGACGTATCGATGGTCGCGGAAGGCATGGGGCTGGATAAAAGAATCGGGAGATCTTTTCTAAACGCCGGCATCGGATACGGCGGCTCATGTTTTCCCAAAGACGTGAAGGCTTTTATAAAAATGGCAAAAGATAACGGCGTTGATTTTAGTATTCTTGAAGAGAGCGAAAAGGTCAACAAAAACAGAAGAGTAAAATTCATTGAAAAGATTGAAAATATTTTATGGATAAACAAAGATAAAAACATAACTATCTGGGGATTATCTTTCAAGCCCAACACGGACGATATCAGAGAAGCGCCCTCTATCGACATTGTGAAGCAGTTAAACTCGGCGGGCGCCAATCTGAGATTATACGATCCCGAAGCCGCTGAAAACTTCAAAAACATATTTCCCGAGTCCGACAAACTCCGATATTTCTCGGATATGTACGGCGCTCTTGAAGATTCCGACGCTCTAATTATACTAACCGAATGGGAGCATTTTATCAGCGCGAATTTGGAAAAAATTAAAAATACCATGAAATTGCCTATTATTATAGACGGCAGAAATATTTTTGACGAAAGCCTTGTAGAATCTTACGGTTTTGAATACTACTCGATTGGCAGATAAGAGGTAAAAAATGAAATATAGAAAAAGAGTTTTGGTAACGGGCGGAGCGGGATTCATCGGCAGTCATTTATGCGAAAGATTGTTAAACGAAGGAAACGACGTTATATGTCTGGATAACTTTTTTACGGGGAATAAGGAGAATATCGTCAAACTTATCGGTAATCCTTATTTTGAACTCGTCAGACATGACGTAATATTCCCGTACTTTGCCGAAGTCGACGAAATATACAACCTAGCCTGCCCCGCGTCTCCTATACATTACCAATTCAACGCCATCAAAACAATCAAAACCAATCTGGTCGGTTCTATGAATATGTTGGGGCTTGCAAAAAGAGTAAAAGCCAAAATCCTACAGGCTTCGACCAGCGAAGTTTACGGCGATCCCGAAGTTCATCCGCAAGTAGAGGAGTATAGAGGAAACGTAAATCCGATAGGAATCAGAGCTTGTTACGACGAGGGCAAAAGATGCGCCGAAACTCTATTCTTCGATTATCATAGATCTCACAAATTAAAAATAAAAGTCATAAGAATTTTCAATACTTACGGACCTAATATGCATCCTCAGGACGGAAGAGTCGTCAGCAACTTTATTATGCAGGCTCTTAAAAATCAAGATATTACGATTTACGGCGACGGGATGCAGACAAGAAGTTTCTGTTACGTATCTGACCTTGTCGACGGTATGATAAAAATGATCGCGTCGCGCGACGATTTTACAGGTCCGGTAAATCTAGGCAACCCCACTGAATTTACAATATTAGAACTTGCCGAAAAAATTATCAAACTATCCGGCTCTAAGAGTAAAATCGCTTTTCGTCCTCTGCCTCAAGACGATCCCAAACAGAGAAAACCGGACATATCGCTAGCTAAGAAAGAACTCGGATGGAGTCCGGGTATTCAACTGGAAGAAGGGCTGTTAAAAACCATAGATTACTTTAAAAAATTTTAAACTTCGCAGTTTTTGTAAAGCTCGTAAAAATATTTGTCTCATATGTGTCAATTTTATTTTCAACATCATATGCGTCCAATTTCTCCCGTCCCAAAAAACCGATAGGGCGAGTTTTTTTTATTTTTTATATAGATACCTGTATATGAATTCGTGATCTTCTTTTCTAATATCTATAAATACAAAGCCGTAAAACTGTTGAGAAAGATGATTAAATTTCCTTACGAGTTTGGCTAATACTCTGATGGGTCTATTTTCAATTTTAAACAAAATCTTAAAATTATGTCCTAACAGCAATTTATCGGAGTTTTTTGGTTCGTTATAAGAAAACGCCATTCCCCCCGGACTGAGATCGTAAATAGGCGCGGATATTTTTTCTTTCCCCCCCTCTTCGTCTTTAAAATATCCATTCTGCTTTAAAATATAGGACGATACCCTGGAAAATTGGTTGGCGTACTTAATGATTTTCACATCAATGACTTGAGATTTTTGATGATTATTAATAAGATAAATTATTCCGACCGTATAATTTCTATATAGAATGGGAACAATCGATAAAGAAAAAATGTTGTTTTTTGATAAATCCAGAAGATACTGGGATAGCGCCTTATTTAATGAATTCTCTTGAGTTTTATTTTTGTCAATCTCGTATTTTACCCACTCGTCTCTCGTAATTATCTCTAAAGTTGGATCAATTTGCTTATTAGGTATATCCGAGCGGGTGTTTGGAATATATAAAATCTTACCGTATTTTAAAACCAGCTCTTCAAATATATTTTTAGCGGTATAATTCCTAAGCATTAATATCTTATTGTTTGATATTATAAAAGATAATTTTTCTTTAAATTTCGTCAAAACTACGTCGATTTTTATATCGGTAAAATCTGCGCTAACCGGCGGCTTATCCGGAAAATAACTAATATCGCTAACCGGATAGTTTAATGGAAGAATATCTTTTTCGATCTCAAATTCTACCGGAATAGTCTCGGTTAGTCTGATTCTTTCAAACTTTCTAAGCAGGTTCCTAATTATGCTATCGGGGTTCTTTATTATGGCGTAACTCCCTTGCAAACGTAGTATAACGGAATTAAAAGTATGGTGGGTATTCTGAAAATAAAAAAAAACGCTAATCGGCGCTTGATATCCTTTAATCTCCTCGCTAATCGATAAAAGATCGATCTTTAATTCTTTTGCGCTCTGCTCAAGAACATAAGCTTCGATACTTGAAACTCCGCATTTTATCTCAAACTTGACCTTATTTTTAATCAAAAAATTGAAAATAAACTCTTTCTCAACGCGGCTGATGGTATCGCTCATCAATCAAACTCCGTTTAATCGTCAAATAAATACTCTTTATTGCAATATTGACAAACTACCGATATTTTATTATCGGCAAGTCTATACTCGTTCTTCTCTTTCTCGTTTAAAGAATTTATAAGTTTCCTGATTATTTCGTCCGTACAGGAGCAGTTAAACTTTATCTCCTTCTCGGAAACAAAATCAAGGTCAAATTTATTGAGAAGAATATCAAACGTATTCTCTTCGTTATCTTTCAATAAACCGGTCAAAGAACTTATTTCGTTAAATTTATCGCCAATGATTTTCTTTTCTTCATCGCTCGCTCCGGGTAAAGCCATAAGAAGCGCTCCGCCGCATACTTCTATTTCATTTTTCTCGCTGATAGATAAACCGATATTTATACATGATTCGATTTGTAAAGATTGATTGAGGTATATCGATAAATCTTGCGCTATTTCGCCGGTCTCGATTGCGGTAACCGAATGATAAGGGATTCCGATACCGGCGGAAATCCTTGATAAGTTGAACTCGCCAAATCCTATATACGGCTCCGCGACGATAGAACCGTCGACTAAACTCCCCTCTATAAACTGAAGGTTGGGCTCCTCGATATACCCTCTTATCTCTCCTTGATAATTGACGTCTACTACTATTTTTTTTACAGGTCCCGTACAACTCCACGTTAGTATTAGTCTATCGTCGCGGTTTTTGAGACTACCGCTTAATAACGCGCCTCCGGCTAAAGCTCTCAAGAATATCGAGGAAGATATGATATTCATTTTATGTTTTTCCTGAATAATCCTAGCGGTATCTCTAATTAACAGAACATAACCGTGTATCTTCCCGTCTTTTGAAATAGCCGTTATTAATTTATCGTTGCTCAACATTCTTATTTCGTTCTCCTAAATAAGGATTAATTTTTCTCAATTTTTACCGTCGTCGCAGGTCTAATTGCCCGGTAACGACAGAATATGAGAATAATTTTTTTAGCCCTATTTGTCAACAAATTTGATTATGCAGAAGTACGCCCCCGGTTTTTTGGGGGATAAAAAATAATTTTAGGTATAGTAGACGTATTTGGGATAATTTTCGATTACGAGCGAGTATAATAGCTGTTTTTGAGCGGTTATATTTAACAGTTGTGTCATTTTACCCAAAAAGTCATTTTTCAATTTATCAATCCTTAGTTTCTTACCAACAATCTCAAGAAATCCTTCCAATCCGTATTTCATAACGCCGTTATAAAAAAACAAGATAATATCGCGAACCGTCGAAGCCATACCAAATTCGTTATACAAAGAATGCCATTTTTTAATTCTGAGATAATCCGCTTCGCTAATCCTGAGGTATTTATCCAGCCTTTTATCGTCGGAACTGTCTATAACGGCGTATTCGGAACGGCAATTCCCGATTATTCTCTTCATTTTTGAGATTTTTTTGTCAATAAGGCGAAACATAGTTTCAAATAACTCGCTGAACGTATTAATTTTGAACTCTTTTAGTAAAAAATCTATGACGTTGTTATCCATAGATTCCGACACTATAAAGTGAAATAAATGTTTTTTGTTTTTCATAAAGCATTCTCCTTTTTTTCTTTAATATATATAACAACTAAAAGTAGAAAACTCTTTACAAAAATTTGGATAATTTTTTAGTAAATGACAAATATTTTGCTAATTAAAAAAATTGACACATATGCGTCGATTTTTCATCGAGGAGAGCTGCATCCCATATGTGTCAATCTTTATGTGACAATTGTCGCGCGTTAACGACGCGACGCATATGTGTCATTTTATTCTTTACATCATATGTGTCAATTTCTCCCGTCCCAAAATACCGACGGGCAAAAGTCGCCTATTTTACCTTGATTTAAAAATCCTAATATGATATTATCAATTTTATGTTGAACGCGCTATTATCTGTAAAATCTATTTATGCCGGTTCGGAATTTCTGTTTTTGGGATCGCCGCTATGAGAAGATTATGCATATTTTTCATATTGATTATCTCTTATAACATTTTTTCATCGGATACGACCGGCGACAATTACGATTGGATTTACGAGTATATCGCGATCGACCCTTCCGACGATTTATACGTCGACGTATTCGTTAAGAATTATAAAATAAACGAAGATTACGTCAAAAATCTGATATGGAAAGAGAATATCAGGTTAAATAACGTCTCCGTTGATAGATATAATATAAAGCAGAATACCAATTTACTGCCGCGTTTTCCGTTTATTTTCTCGCCGTTCGGCGGTTTTTCTCTAAATAGAGGCTTTGATCTCGGTTTTTTATATAAAATGGACAATTTCGACGGCAAATTCAACTCTGCGATATTTGCCTCCTCTTTTGGTCAAAACGAGCGGTTTTACAACCATTTCGGCTTGGAATTCCCCAATATCCTGAAAGGAAGAGTTTCAATATTTACAAATCACGCAATTTATACTTCGGCGCCGCAATATTATTCGTATCAATATTACGACAAAGACTCAAATTTCATACTTAATACGTTTAATAAAATATGGAGTTTGTTGCAGGTAAAATTTAATAAGGTTTCAGATTTCGGCATAGACTCCCTCATTGGCGTAAATTATAGGATTCCGCTTATTGAATTGAATTCTATAACTACGCTGAAATTTTCCTACATATATATCGATTCGCTGATCGACCGATCGGAAATCGTTAAAAACGTAAAGGAGAACAATTTTTATATCGATTTAGGACAGGAATTTGTCTGGAACAAGCTGAAACAGACCGAAACGGTTCAAGTCGGTAATATTCTCAAAGCCGGCTTTAATTTTTTGCTCCCTACTTCCGTCGGCTCTATCGGAGACTCTTTCAAGTTTAAATTTAGGGTCGAAGACCGCTTCTACAAAAAGATTTATAAAGAATTCCTTTTAAAAGCGCGGTTTATCGGAACGATTAATTACAATATCAACGACAACTTTTCAGGCGATCCCTTTATCAGAGGATATAAAAACTTCGAACTTATCGGTTGGGCTAGCGCGCTTTTCAATGTTGAATTCCTGATCCCCTTAGCAGACGTAGAGTTCTTATCCGCCGTAGATCAGAATAATTTTCCAAAACCGGCTAGATTTATACTATATCTGTCTGTTTTTGCCGATTTTGGCTTTGTTATAGATAATTTAAGCTATTATACCGATTATTTTTGGTACAGACCCGATATTAGGCTCGTTAAAAACTCATTTGACAAAGACAAATTGTTATATCTAAGCGTCTCAAACGGCAATTATTTTTTCCCGGCCGCTTCGGCGGGCGTCGGATTAAAATTATTCCCCTATTTTTTACATTTTTCAGGCAGAATCGATTTTGCGATAAATATTACAAAATTGGCCGTTTACCAAGATTTTTCGGACGCTTTTGATATAGTTATATCGTTTAGCGATATTTTTTAGAAATATCCTAGTAATTTATATTGAGCCAACTTATAAAAAAGTTGATTGGAGAACAGAATGCAGATCGAGATTTTAAGAAATATTGAAGACGACATACTTTCGATTTTGAAAAGCAAGCCCCTCGCGGTAGTTAAAACTCTATTTGCCGACGCCGAGATAGCGGCTCTTCAAGACTATTCAAATATCGTTTCGGTAGATAGGCTTTTGTATAACGACCACGGAGCTTATCATATGAGAAGAGTCCTGAAAAACGCGATTATCATAGCCAACCTTCTTCACGATAAAGGGGTATTGCTAAACATCGAAAAAGAGAACGCCGGCGATTTTGACGACGGGCTTGTCGCATTATGCGTCGCGGCGTTTATCCACGATATCGGAATGTGCGTTTCGCGGGACGATCATGAAAAACACTCCGTAACTTTAGGGGCTCCAATCATAGAGAGAATTTTGAGTACCTACTATTGCGACGACGTTAGAAAAAAGGTCGCCGTCAAATCTTTGATATTAGAGGCGATTTTGGGACATATGCGTTCGTTAAAAATATCGAGCGTCGAAGCGGGTATCATTTTAGTCGCCGACGGTTGCGATTGCGAAAAAGGACGAGCCCGAATTCCGCACGATAGGGATTCTGTCGGTAAAAACGGCGACATACATATGTATTCGTCCGAAGCTGTTGAATCTATCGAAATATCCGAAGGTAAAGAGCGCTCTATTAAAATCAACGTCGTTATGTCGGCGTCGGTCGGTTTCTTTCAAGTCGAAGAGGTCCTCCTGCCAAAGATAAACTCCAGCACGATCAAAGATCATATCGAACTCTACGCGAGTCAAATCGGTAAAATTCCTAAAAAATATTTATAAAATTAATCAAAAAATAATTTTATTTTTTTTTATTATTAACAATAATAGCATACTTATCCATTAAAATTAACATATAAGCAGGATTGGTATGTCAAAATCAGATTTACACGTTCACTCTATTTATTCAGAGCGCCCTTCCGATTGGTTTCTGCAAAGACTTGGAGCCCAAGAGTCTTATACGGATCCGGAAACAATTTATAGAAAAGCAAAAGAAAATGGTATGACTTACGTAACAATAACGGATCATAACAGAATAGACGGAGCCCTTTTATTAAAGAAGAATCATCCCGAAGATACGTTCGTGAGTATGGAAGCTACTACCTATTTCCCCGAAGACGGCTGTAAAATTCATATTTTGTTATACGATATTACGGAAGAACAATTTTTAATAATTCAGGAATTGAGGAAAAATATTTACGATTTAAGGCGTTATATAATAGATGAAAATATCGCATATTCTCTGGCTCACGCTACCTATTCCGTCAATAATAAATTAACTCTCGACCATATTGAAAAACTTATATTACTATTCGACGTTTTTGAAGTTATCAACGGAGCCAGAAGTAAACGGAGCAACAATTTATGGCATACGGTATTAACCGGCTTAACCCCCGAGATTATTAACGATTTGAAAATAAAACACAATATTGACCCGGCAAGCGATAAACCCTGGATCAAAGGTTTCACGGGAGGCTCCGACGACCACGCCGATTTTTTCATTTCAAAAACCTATACCGAAACTCAAGCAAATTCTGTTAAAGAGTTTATTAATAATATTAAAAACAAATCTACAACCGCGGCCGGAAGAAATAACGATTTTAGGGGCTTGGCTTTTTCTATATATAAAATAGCGTACGACTATACGAAAAGTAATAGTTTAAATTTACCGAATGGAATAACGAGCTATATTAACGAATTGCTTTTTGAAAAAAACAAACTTACGATATGGGACAAATTAAAATGTCGAAAATTTAAAAAGAATAAGAACAAAGAATTTTCAGAAATAAAAAAAACCTTCTTTGAATTGTTAAACGACATATATAATGTAGAATTTATCGATATAGAACAGAGACTTGACGTAGTTTATGAGAAGGTATCGCTAATTTCCGATATTTTTATAAAGAATGTTTTAATATCGATTAAAACGGACTTAAAAAAAGGTAATTTTTTCAAAATACTTAACAATTTTGCTATGTTTTTATCGGGAATATTTTTATCCGGTCCTTTTATTTCAACTTTCAAGCATATGTTTTCAGACAGAAATCTATTAGGAGATATAAAAACCAGGTTTGAAATAGACGACGGCGCTGAAAAGAAGATACTTTGGTTTACCGATACGATAAACGATCTTAACGGCGTATCTCATACTTTAAAACAGATCGCCGGCTTAGCTTATAAAAAGAATAAAAACATAAAAATCGTATCCTGCTATTCGGAAAAAGAAACCGACGGGGCGATAAATCCGAACATTATAAACCTCAAAGAAATATTCAAATTCAAACTGCCCGCTTATGAAAAGTTAAAAATCCGCTTGCCGTCCGTTTTATCCTCCTTGAAAGAAATTAGCGATCAAAATCCCGACGAGATTTATATATCGACTCCGGGTCCTATAGGATTACTAGGACTGCTTGCCGCTAATCTTCTAAAAGTTAAAGCCGTAGGCGTGTACCATACCGATTTTACTTTGCAATCAAAAGAAATTCTTAACGACGATACCGTGGTAAACCTTATTGAACGTTATACAAAATGGTTTTATTCGGCTATGGACGCTATCGAAGTTCCGACAAACGAATACATTAATGTTTTAACGGAAAGAGGATTTGACAAAAATAAAATGGAGATTTTTAAAAGAGGAATCGACTGGAGTATGTTTTCCCCAAATAAAAAAGCGGGAGAAAACTTTCTGGAAAAAAATAGTATAAAGAAGGGATTTAATCTTCTTTTTACGGGGAGGATTTCAAAAGATAAAAATTTGGATTTTCTCATGGAGGTTTATAAAGAGGTTTTGAGAGATAACAAAGAGACCAACCTTATAATAGCCGGAAACGGACCTTATTTACCAAAATTAAAAAATAAAATGAAAGATTATAAAAGAGTTTATTTTATCGGCGAAATAAAAAGAGAAAATCTCCCCGAAGTGTATTCCGGAGCCGATTTGTTTGTTTTCCCAAGCAACACCGACACATATGGTATGTCCGTTCTAGAAGCTCAATCATGCGGGCTTCCGGCGCTAGTATCGGATATAGGCGGTCCCAAAGAGATAATCGTCAATTATGTTACCGGATATGTCGTCGAATCAAACGACGTTAAACATTGGCGAAAAAAAATTATAAATATGATAAAATTACATGACTATAGCCCCGATTTGTATGACAAAATTTGCGCCGACTCAAGACGCAATGCAATTGAAAATTATAATTGGGATTCTATAATTAATAATTTTGTAAAATATAACCGATCCTATCCTATTAATAATAAGTTAAAAGCAAACTTACAATAAAATGCGCTCCTTCGGTTTTTTGGGGAATAGAAAGTAGTAATTTAAAATTGACACATATGGGCTGTATATATGGGACGCGCCGCGCCTTATCGCCGCGTCCCATATGTGTCATTTTTCCTCGAGGAGCGTTGCGATGCGTATGCGTCGAATTTTTATGCGACAATTGTCGCGCCCCGATAAAAGCGGGAATTCCCGTTTTGAATATACTAAAATACTAAATACAGCTCATGCCGGGACCTCAGCGGGCTTGCGCCGTTAAAAACAAAATATCCCATATGCGTCGAATTTCCCCCACCCCCAAAAAACCGACTATAAATTGTTGCGAGTCGCGTTTTATATTTTGTACTTTCTACCCAAAAAACTTAATTTAAAACCGATACTAAGACCGATAGAATTTAAAGAGGGATTCCTTTCTCTGCCATAAACGTCGTTGTTTGATGTGTGAAACCATAATAATGAAAAGAACAAACTGCTATAATCATTAATATAGTATTCAATACCGCCGCCCAAATGTCTCATACCATTTATATTAGTTCCGTTATCAGGATAACTTTGCGTATATATTACTAAACCAATGATCCCTTCAATAAATAAACTGCATTTAATAACGGGAATAGGTATTATATGAAATCTAAGACTGCAACTAATCAAACCAAATCCAACCGTGAGTCTGGGAAATTTATTATATTCGTCAAACACAAAAAAGATATTAGATTCAAAAGAAAAGTCAATGATATAATAGAATTTTAGAATCCTAAAAAACTGAAAAGAAACTCCATAATTAATGTCCATTGATCCCGAACGAGTTGAATCAAACGAAGCGTATCCTCCAATTTTTCCTCGATGACTAATATCTACCAGGTTATGAACGGCGTCCCAATTTATATCTTTTTTATTAGAGTCGTTTGAAAATACAAAACAATTAAAAAATAATATAAAAATTAAAATAACGATATTTTTCATAACCTATCCGCTAATATTAAGTTTATCAAAAATATTGCGCGCAACTCAGCAATATGCGTAGACTTCGACGCCTAATTTTTTATATGAGATTTTCATCTTTGAACTTTTAGCGTCTTTCTTTATTACCGCCAAAACTTCTCCTATCGTATCGTCGCTAAAATCTCTGAAATCTTTTTCTATCTCTATTATTCCGGCGCTTACGCTAAGGAATGCGAATTTACAAAGTTCGCCGTTTCTGTCTTTAGAAAAGTAGTATCCCCGTTCTACGTCCTCTTTGTCAAAAAACGACAGCATTGCGTTTGAAAAATCGTCGACGATATTTAAAACCTTTTGAATTACTTTTTCTTTAATATCCGTATCGCTTTTAAATCCTACAAAGAAATCGTCGCCGCCGATGTGCCCAATAAAACGCTCTTTTTCATGCGCCTCTTTTCTAAGTAAATCGGCAAAATATAGTATCGCTCTATCGCCCTGTCTAAAACCAAATTTATCGTTAAAAGGTTTAAAATTATCAAAATCAAAATATACAAGATAAAAATTATGTTCGTTATTCTCAAAAATACCGCCTATATATTCGTTTATCATCATGTTTCCGGGTAGTTTTGTCAAAGGATTTATCTCTCTTGCGTAAGATAGATTCTTCAGATTTATCATATTCAACAAAGACTTGGCGTTAAGAAATCCCACATATTTCATCTCTTTGGTAATTAAAATTCCTTGAGATTCGGGATTATTGACAAATATCTCTAAAAACGCCTCTTGCGAAGTATTTATATCGGCGACCGGGCAAAAAGATAAAAATTTACTTATCGATTTGTTAAACGATTTGTTGTATAACAACTCCTTCCCGTAAGGAGAATAAACGTAACTTTTAATTTTTTTCTCATGAAGAATTCCCATAGGATAGTTGTTTGAATCTACGACGGGGAAAAAGTTATAATTAAGATTTTCATGAAATTTTTCAAATATTATTTTTATATTGTCGTCGACGCTAATCGTATCTAAAACAATCATTTCGTTATTGATCATCTCTTCGTTTTTTGAAATATTTTTTCGTCTTGAGATTAAATTTTTGATATTATCGTTGGATAACTGTAACGACGCAACCTCAATTTGCGGTCTTTGAATAAAGAAGCCCTGAATAAGATCAAATCCGATATCTTTGCAGGTATAAAACTCAGCCAAAGTCTCTACCCCCTCGGCGATTACTATTATCCCGAATAATTTACACAAGCTAATAATATGCGAACAGAACGACTTCTTTTTTATATCGTTGTCTATTCCGGATATCAAAAATCTGTCAAATTTAATAAAATCGGGGTCTGAATGATAAAAAAGTTCCAGTCCGGAAAATCCGGCTCCAAAATCGTCGAGAGCGACTTTTATATTCCGTTCTTTTAAACCGTTTATAAAATTTCTTAAATTATCAATTTTCAATATCTGATATTTTTCATTAATTTCAAAACAGATGTTCTGGCTATCGAGATTATATTTTTGTAAAATATTTTCGGTAAAGCCGTTTTTGTAGTCGTTCATTTCAAGAATGCGGGGATCGTAATTATAAAATAACTTTATCTTATTACAAAAGGGTATCGTAATAAATTTACTTATCGCCTTTTCCCTTAGCATAATATCTACGTTAAACAATACCCCCTGACTATAGGCGTCGTCAAAAAACTCGCTTATCTCTTTATATCCTAATTTTTCCGTATTCCTCAATAACGCCTCGACGCCGTAGATAGAGCCCGCGTAAGGATTAACAATCGGTTGAAACGCATAATCCAACTCTTCAATTTTTTCTATCCAATTTTTACTCATAAACAAATATTAATAAACGTATGTTAATTTTTAATAAAGATTACCTTAAAATATTATTTTTTTTATTTTTATTTAAATAAATAGAAAACGGCGCTCTGAAAAAACATTCCCGCCAAGCGCCGTTTTGGAAGAAAGAAGGAAGTAATTACTTAAAAAAGTATTACTAATAATAAATTACTTGATATAAATAGTTTTAAATAATTAATTTAAAATAAATATTTAGTTAATAATCAAAAAATATTATGCGCTATTCCATTTTTTACCTCAATATTAGCCGTTTTTTTATACAACCTTAACAAATAAACATTATTCTTGAAAAATAAAATCAAGGAGTATTACATGACCAATGTTTTAGAAAAAGACTATAAAGACGTAATTAAAAACGACGTAATTAAAAACGACGCGACTAACTCTTTAATATTAAAAAAACCGATTGTTCCGTTAGGAGAATCGATAAGTAGAATTTGCAGTAGTTTCTATTGCGTCAATAAAAATTCTACAATCGAAGCGTTATCCATGGACTTGGATAAAATGGAGAGCGTTCATACGATCGGCGTCGTCGACGACGACTTTAATATCGAAGGTATAGTAATAAGAAGAGAGTTGTTTGATAAATTGGGTAAAAATTTCGGTCGGGATATATACAAAAGGAAAACCGTCTATGAAGTTGCAAAAGAAGCGCGAATTTTTAATTCAAACAAAAATATTTTCGGTATCGCCGAAGAGTTAAAAAACGAATTATATCGGTCAAATATTACGTATTACGTTCTGGAAGACGACCAAAAAAAATTTCATGGAATTTTCTCGACAAAAGATCTTTTGATGTACCTGTCGGAAATTACTCAAAACGACATTAATCTCGCCAAAAATCTACAAATGAACATTGTTAAAGATGAAGATTATATCGAAAACGCCAATTTTTCCGCCATAGGGGCGTCGAGAATGGCAAAAGGAGTAGGAGGCGATTTTTATACAATAAAAAAAATCGGCGAACGCAAATGGATTATGGCGATATGCGACGTTTGCGGAAAAGGCATATCGGCGTCATTAATATCCGCGATTGTCGGAGGTATGTTTGAAGCGTACGACTTCAGCAAAGGTTTGAAAGATTTTATTATCTCTCTAAATAAATATATCTATAACACTTTCAAACTTGAAAAATATCTAACGGGATTATTTATAACGTTTAATGAAGAAACCGGAAAGATTAATATATTTGATATGGGGCATTGCATGGGCAAGTCCAATCTTTTTTTGGCTAGAGATAACAAATACGGAATTCTCGAAACAAAAAATTATAACCTTGCGATAGGATTAGTCGAAGACGTTACGGTTAAAAAAGACTCTTTTACGTTAAACAAAAACGATCTGTTGGCGCTGATTACAGACGGCGTTACCGACCAAAGAAATGCGCGGGACGAAGAGTATGGAGTTAGAAACTTCGTCAGAGTATTAAAGAAAAATTCGCAAAACGATTTAAGAAAAATAAAAAAAACGTTTTTTGAAGATATAAGGATTTTTAAAGGAACCTCTCATCAACAGGACGACATAACTTTTATATTGCTCAGAAAAAATTAAGATTATTTCCATAAGATTTGTAGAAACCGACGCGCCCCGTCGGTTTCTTGGGGGAATGAAAAATTTTTAACGCATATGCGTCGAATTCCTCCTTAACGCCATATGTGTCAATTCATATTTGCTTCATACGCGTCGAATTTTTTTGCGACAATTGTCGCGCGTTATCGACGCGACGCATACGCGTCGATTTTTTTTTGACACATATGAGTCGGTTCATTTATCAAGGCGCGGCGACGGCGTGGTATATATGCAGTTCATATGTGTCAATCCATATTTGACACATATGCGTCTGCGTCGAAATTTTTTTGACACATATGCGTCAATTCTCCAACCCAAAAAAACCGACGGGCGCCGCCCGCGCTTAAATCCTAAAAAAAATATTTAGAAAATTAACCAAAAATTAACAATTCTTTTATATAAAACTAACTATTATACATTAGTTTCCTTATGCGAAATAAATTATTTCATAAAGGAGAAAAACAATGAAATTATTAAAAAAATTATTAGCCGCATCTTTAGCAGTCGCATTAATCGCGACCGGATGCAAAAAATCGGAAACTCAACCCGTCGAATTGATGGGGGCGGGAGCGACATTCCCAATGCCGCTGTATCAAAAAATGTTTGACGAGTATTATCAAAAAACCGGAACCAAGATTAACTATCAAGGGATCGGCTCGGGCGGCGGAATAAAGCAGATTACCGCTAAAACAGTCGATTTTGGGGGAACCGACGCTTTTCTTTCGGATGAAAAAGAGAAAGAGATCGGCAGCGAAATTTTTCACATACCGACTAGTCTCGGCGCGGTTGTAGTTACTTACAACATTCCCGGAAATCCTCAATTGAAATTCGACTCGGCGTTGTTATCCGATATTTTCTTAGGAAAAATCGCTAAGTGGAACGATCCTAAAATCTCGGCTCTCAATCCAGACGCTAGTTTACCGGACCTAAACATCACGGTCGTTTCAAGAGCGGACGGCTCCGGAACTTCGTTTATATTCACCGACTATCTGTCAAAAGTGAGCGAAGAGTTTGCGACTAAAATCGGACGAGGCAACTCCGTTACGTGGCCCGTCGGCATATCCGGCAAAGGCAATCCCGGAGTATCCGGACTCGTATCTCAAACAAGCGGCGCGATCGGTTACGTAGAGTTGATTTACGCTTTGCAAAATAAAATGTCTTACGGTATAGTCAAAAATAAGAGCGGAAACTTCGTAACCCCGTCGTTAGAATCGACGAGCGCGTCGGCTCAGGTAGAGATTCCGGATCACACTAAGGCGTCTATAACGGACACCGACGCTCCGGACGGATATCCGATAAGCAGTTTTACCTGGATATTGATATACAAAGAGCAAAATTACAACGAAAGAAGTCAGGCGGTCGCAAAAGCGCTTGTCGACGCGTTATGGTGGATGACTCACGAAGGACAAACGATTTGTTCAACGCTTGATTACGCGCCGTTGCCGGTAAAAGCTGTAGAAAAAGTAGAAAATTTGTTAAAATCTGTTACTTACGATGGAAAAAAACTTATTAAAAAATAAAAGTAAAAGTATTAAATCCGAAACTAAACGCGAAAGTCGAAAAACTTTCGCGTTTAGTCCTTTATTATTAAAAGCTAAAATCGGAGATACAATATTTAACTCGCTGTTAAAATCGTCGGGATATTTTATTATAATTCTGATTGTAGCTTTTTTAGCGACGCTTTTTATATCGGCGCTTCCGTCCATAAAGAAATTTGGATTCGGCTTTTTTACGTCAAGCGTCTGGGATCCCAGAGCGGACGTTTATGGCGCGTTAGCGTTTATTGTCGGAACGCTATTGACTTCGCTTATAGCGCTGGCAATATCGTTGCCGTTTTCTATGTCTATATCTATACTGCTGTCGCAATATCTCAAAAGGGGATTCCTCGCAAACGCCGTAAAAATCGTAACGGAGCTTTTAGCGGGAATTCCTTCCGTTATATACGGTTTTTGGGGATTTATGTTTCTCTCGCCGTTAGTAAAGAACGTAGCCAAATGGCTTTTTGGAATCGAGGTAGTCGGATACGGAGTATTAACTTCGTCGATCGTTTTAGCGATTATGATAGTCCCCTATTGCGCTTCGATAAGCAGAGAGGTTATAGATTTAGTTCCAAAAGATTTACAAGAGGCGGCGTACGCTTTGGGGGCGACAAAATTCGAAGTAATTACGACGATTGTTCTTCCATACGCCTTTTCCGGAATATTTGCGGGAATAGTCCTGTCGCTGGGCAGAGCGCTCGGAGAGACGATGGCGGTAACGATGGTTATCGGGAATAGAAACGAACTGCCGTCGGGGCTATTAAGTCCGGCTAACACGATCGCGAGCGTCATAGCGAATAACTTTAACGAAGCCGACGGGTTAATGATGTCCTCTTTGATAGAATTGGGGTTTATCCTAATGGTAATAAGCGCGGTAATAAATTTTACCGGAAAGTATATAATTAAAAAATTCAGCGTTAAATAGTATATGATATGGAGTTTTAAGTAAAATATGAGGTCAATAACTTTTAGGAAGGTCGTTAACAAAATATTCGAGGTTTTTATATTCTTTTTCGCTCTAACTCTTATTATCCCTCTTATTCTGATAATATTTATGATAGTCCAAAAAGGTATATCCGCTATAAATTGGGAATTTTTGACTTCGATTAAAACTCCCCCTTACGGCTCCATTTCCGGCGGAATTTTATCTAACGTCGTAGGGACGGCGCTTTTAGTCGCGTTTGCAACGTTTATATCCGTTCCAATCGGAGTCCTCGCCGGAACGTATCTTGCCGAGAATGAAAAAGGGGTAACAACTTTTATTATTCAACAATGTATAGAGATTTTACAGGGAATTCCCTCTATAATCTTCGGACTTGTATCTTATATATGGCTCGTTCGGACAACGGGGAAATTTTCGGGTATTTCCGGAAGCGTCGCCCTCGCGTTAATGATGCTTCCCGTAATAGTCAAGTCTACCGAAGAGACGGTAAAGATGACTCCCCTTATATTGAAAGAGGCGTCGTTCGCTTTAGGAGTTCCATATTACAAAACAATTTTAAGAATAGTATTGCCGACGGCTTTTAGCGGTATCTTATCGGGTATACTGCTGGGAATCGCGCGTATAGCGGGCGAAACCGCTCCGCTTCTCTTTACGGCGTACGGCAATAACTTCTTCAACGTCGATATGACAAAGTCGATCGCTTCTCTTCCGCACCTCATTTTCAACTACGCGACGTCGCCGTATCCCGATTCGCATACCGTCGCTTGGGGGGCTTCGCTTGTTTTAGTCGCGACGATATTAATATTAAATATAATAACAAAACTGGCGGTAAAAAAATGGAAAACGTAATTATAAGCGTAAGAGATCTGAACGTCTATTACGGAGACAAAATAGCCGTTAAAGATGTCTCGGTAGATTTTGACAAAAATAAAATAACGGCTATAATGGGTCCTTCCGGATGCGGCAAGACGACTTTACTGCGATGTATAAACCGCATACATGAAATAGATCCGACCGTTAAGATTACCGGTTCAATTAATTTGTACGGAGAGGACTTAATGGAAATGTATCCAATCGAGGTCAGAAAAAAAATCGGCATGGTATTCCAAAGACCTAATCCTTTCCCTACGATGAGTATATACGATAACGTAATCGCCGGTTATAAACTTAACGGAATTAAGATGAAAAGAGGGGATTCGGACGAACTGGTCGAATATTCGTTAAAACAGGTTAATCTCTGGGAAGAGGTCAAAAGCGACCTTCATAAAAGAGGAACATTTTTGTCCGGAGGTCAACAACAGCGGTTGTGTATAGCCCGCGCTTTGGCGATGAAACCCGAAGCGATACTTATGGACGAGCCGACCTCCGCTCTCGATCCGATATCCACTTCAAAAATTGAGGAGTTGTTGGTCGAGCTTAAAGATGAAGTTACGATAATTATAGTAACTCACAATCTCGGTCAGGCGGGGAGAATATCGGATTATACGACGTTTATGTATTTGGGAGAACTTATAGAGTTTGGGCTTACCGAAAAAGTTTTTACCAATCCGCAAAATGAAAAAACGGAGAGATTTTTAACCGGAAAATTCGGTTAATATTATTATATTGTCGATATTATATTATGGAGAAAGAACATTATGATTACCGCAAAAATTATAGATTTAAAAAAGAGCATTTTATTTCAAGCGGCGACGGTTGAGAAAATGATCGGTAAAGCTATAAAGGGTCTTGTTGAGAAAAACAGAAAATTATTGAACGAGGTTATAGAGGAGGACGAAGAGCTTGTAAATAAGTACGACATATCGATCGATGAAAAATGCGTCGCTCTTCTCGCTTTGTATCATCCCGAAGCGAAAGATCTTCGAACGGTCATAACGATATCCAAAATGGGAATAGATCTTGAAAGGATCGGCGACTCCGCGGTAAACATCGCGGAGAGCGCTCTATATTTAATATCAAAACCGGCCGTTAAGCCTTTTAAAACTTTACCGAAGTTAGCCGACGAAACGATAAAAATGCTCGACGGAAGTATAAACGCATTTGTAAACGAAGACGCGGAGAGCGCAATTGAGATATGTAGAAGCGATTATATAGTAAACGAAATGCGAGACCAGATAATCCGCGAATTGATTACCTATATGGCTACGGATCCTCATGCAATCGAGCGCTCTATTCATCTCATAAGAATATCGGATAATCTTGAGCGCGTTGCGGATTTATCCACAAATATAGCGGAAGATACCGTTTATATAGCGACAGGTAAGATCATTAAGCACAGCAGTTACGACGATATTTAAAGGAAAATTACATGAACGAACTAATAGCTATTGTCGACGACGAAAAAGATATTGTCGATTTAATAACTTTGAATGCGGAAAAAAACGGTTATAAAACGATAAAATTTTACGACGGCAAATCTCTTTTAGATCGTCTCGAATTGTATAGTTCCGGTAAGAACCAAACTCGCCCGGACGCGATTATTTTGGACATTATGCTGCCCGATATGGACGGTTTTGAAATATGCAAGATCATAAAAAGCGACAAATATTTAAAGAGTATACCGATTATTATGCTGACGGCTAAGCAGGAGGAAAGCGACAAACTTATCGGATTGGAAATAGGAGCGGACGATTACGTTACAAAACCATTTTCTATAAAAGAATTACTTGCAAGAATTAAAGCTTTATTGAGACGATATACGGATTATTCGAACGACTCCGGTAAGATATTAAAAATCGGATCAATTCTTACGATAGATATGGATAAATACGAAGTTTATGACGAGAATAATAAAAAAATAGATCTTACTACGACAGAATTTAACATATTAACGACAATGGCAAAGAAAAAAGGGTGGGTTTTTTCCAGAGATAAACTGCTTAGTTCGTTGTGGGGAGATGAAAAAGACGTTCTAGATAGAACTATAGACGTCCATATCAAACATCTTAGGACAAAACTCGGTTCGGCAGGGTCCATAATAAAAAATGTGAGAGGAGTGGGATACAAAATTGAAGAATAAATCTATTGTTATAAAATATTTATCAATTTTCATTGCGCTCGTCGTTCTATATTATATTACTATAACTATCTTTTACGTTCCAAAACTTAAAAGGGATAATATCGCGATTGCTACCGATAATTTATCCAATATCATAAATATCCTTGAATATAATTTAAAATCCAAGCCGTTCGATAATTCAGACAAACTGGACGAATATATCAAAGACGTTTCAACTAGATTAAACGTTCGTATAACTATTTTAAACGAATCCGGACGGGTTATTTCAGACTCGGACGAAAATCCTAAATTTATGGATAATCACCTCGACAGACCCGAAATCGCCCTCTCTTTGAAAAACGGCTTAGGCGTCTCCTCAAGACGAAGTTCTACGTTAAACGAAGATATGCTGTATATTGCCAAAAAAATAACGGAAGAGGATAAAACAATCGGATTTATCAGAATAAGTTCGTTCCTAAAAAATATAAACAAAATAACTCTTAAATACGCTTTAAATATTATGGTTTTTACGCTAATTTTAGCCATTCTTTCCGTAGTTTGTATTCTTCTTATCTATTTTGATTTTAAGAAAAGCATTATAAAATTCTCCAATGTTTCAAAAAGGGTATCCGAAGGAGAATTTAACGTAAAATTTGACGTTGATAACAATTTTGAGAGCGCGACTCTGGCTCATAGTTTCAACAGCATGACTGAGAAACTGCGCGATATTTTTGAAGAGCTTTCCAACGAAAAAGAGGAACTGCGCAATATTATAAGCAATATCAAAGACGGTATCGCGGTTATCGATAAAGATGGGAAAATATCCAGAGTCAACGATAGTTTTAAAAAAATAGTTTCGCATAACAACCCCGAAAATAAATACTACTGGGAAATACTAAGAGAGCGCGATTTTGAAAATATTTTGAACGACGCCGCGTCTCAAATAAAATTTGAAAATATCGAAATGATAATAAACTACAGAGTATACATCGTTAGCGTCAGCTATATAAGTCGCTCTAAAGATACTGTCGTAGTTTTTTACGACGTCACAAAGATTAACGAACTTGATACTATCAAAAAAGAGTACGTCTCAAACTTAGGTCACGAGCTAAACACTCCTTTAACGTCGATAAACGGATATGTAGAGACAATTTTAGAAGAAAACGACATAAATCTAATAAAAAAATATATGCTTATTGTAGATAAAAACGTTCAGAGACTCATATCTATCGTGAAAGATATTCTTATACTGTCTAAACTAGACGAAAAAAAATATACTCTTACAGATAAAATCGATCTAAAAACTCTTATCGAGGATATCCTGCCGATTTTTAGCATAAAATTAAAAAATAAAAACCTTGATCTTGAGTTTCGCTACGAATCCGATCTCCCGCAAATAACCGGAGACTCTTTCAAACTCGAGCAACTATTTATTAACCTTATCGATAACGCCGTTAAATATACGGAGGAAGGGTCGATATCGATTAATATTTTTAAAGATAACGGCTCCATAGTCGTAGAAGTGGCGGATTCGGGAGTCGGCATACCAAAATCCGAATTCGACAAAATATTCAACCGTTTTTACGTAGTCGATAAATCGCGCTCAAGAGAAAAAGGGGGAGCCGGTCTGGGACTATCGATAGTAAAAAATATAGCGCTTGATCACAACGCTAAAATACTCGTTGAAAGCGAAACCGGAAAAGGAAGCAAATTTAAAGCGATATTTAGCGCTGAAGATATAAAGTAAAACAAATATATTTTAGGAGAACAAAATGGAAAACAAAATTAAATTAATATCGGAACAGATAAAAGCTATTATGGCGACGGAAAAAAAATTTGCAAGAGAGTTGCGCAAACTTTTGGATAGTAAAGATCGCTCTTTAGGAAAAAAAATCAATAAGAGTTTGAAAAAAATGGAATTTTATATCGAAGGCGGCGAAGAAATATATAAAGACGCGGTTAGAACTCTTGACAGATACATAGAAAAAAATTGCCCCGCCGCAGATAATCCGGAAGAAGTAAAAGAAGTAAAAACGGACAACAAATAATTTGGCGCATATGTGTCAAATAAAATCGACGCATATAATATTAAAGATAAAATTGACACATATGGTATTAAGGATAAAAATTGACGCATATGTAGCGGATAAATTGACACATATGTAACTCCTAAAATTTTCTCTTTGAACCAATTCTTTAAATCAATAAAAAACGGCGGATTAAAACCCGCCGTTTTTTATTGGGAAATTCTATTACTATTTCTTTTTAAATATTTTAAAACTATAAGCGTCTAAATTAATTTTTACATAATCGCCGGTAGCGTCCTGCATTACAGATATCTCTTCAAAACCGGGAGGATATATCTTAGTTAACGTTTCGTCTTTTGTTAGCAAATCAACCTCGCTCGAATCGTAAATCGCATCATCCGCCAAATCCTCTTTTGCAGTGTTAAAGAAAACATAAATATTCTCCGACGCTGCTCCCGTATATCTCGAAAAGGCAAATATTCCGGCATTTGCAGAATCCTTCATTACTTTAATTTCGCCTCTTCTAAGCGCAACGTTGTCTTTTCTTACTTTAATCATATCTTTCAAGAAATTGTAAGTATCTCCGGTCGTATCAAAATTCGGCATATCTATTCGTCCCGGTTCTGCCGAAGCGCTCGAAGCTTTTAGATCCTTTTCAGTCCCGTAATATATACAAGGAATTCCCTTAGTAGTTAATATATACGCTAGAGCGCTTTTTAATGTGGTAGTATTATGTCCGGGAGCATTTAAATATCTTGCAACGTCGTGATTGTCAATAAAATTAACAACGGCATCCGCGGCTGACAATCCCGCGCCTCCATCCGATATAGGGGTATCTCTCAAGACAGATCTATTATTTAATTCTTTTGTCAATTTGTTAGTCGCATAAAGGGTTCCATTAGTAGAATAGGTTCTAAAGACATTATTCATTGCGTAATATAACTCAAAATTCAAAAGAGAATCCATTTTGTTTCCGGTCGTATAGTCCTTCATTACGCTATGCGTAGTTCCAAAATATTCGCCAAACTGAATAAATTTTTTATTTGGGTTATTCCCCTTGACATAATTTCTCACGGCAAGATTAAAATCCTCAAAAAAATCTGTCTCTATATGTTTAACCGTATCAATTCTAAATCCGTCGATACCGGCATATTTTATCCAGTCTATATAGATATTTTTTAAAACAGTTCTAACGTCGGGCGAAGTCGTTTTAAGATCGTCCAATCCGGATAAATCTCCCAATAACGGATATGAATCGGATAAAGTCCCGCATAAATTATAAAACGATGGAGAATCAAACGGAGCCGGCGGCTTTCTTCTCAATCCTATATCAATCCAGGCGCTTCCCGCATGAGACGACTCTTCGATCCATAGAAGAGCGGCTTCTCCATAGCCGGTAGCTTTGTATGTCGGATTCCAATTTTCTTTCCCGTCAATTTTGTATAAAAACAGATTACCCATATGATTGAGAACAATATCCTGTATAACGTATATATTATTAGCGTGCATCGTATCTACAAAATGTTTATAAAAATTAATTCCTCTGTTTTTATCTGTTGATAGATCGTTAGGAATAAGATGCGGATCCATCATCGTCATATCCCACGCCCAATAACCATGATATCCGGTGTATCCATCATCCTCCCTCACATTGTAAACGACGGGCGTTATCCAGATAGAGTTAACTCCCAGATCGGTCAAATAGCCGACATTATCCATTATACCCTTCAAATCCCCGCCATGATATTTCTTATGATCTGCCGGATTATGTAAAGGAGTTGCCGGATTGTTATCTCTAAACCTCGTTTCATTATTTCCAGTATCTCCGTCTTTAAATCTGTCTGTAATCATAAAATATATGACTTGATCTCTCCAATCTTCCGGTCCGTTTACCAAACTCGCTTCAGATAAAGTCCCCGGGATCGTGGTAGTGGTTGTAGTTCCCGTAGTTGTCGTTGTTGCCTCGACGCTAGTTGTCGTCGTTGTCTCGTCGTTCGTTGTCGGATCTTTCGGCGAATCCTGCGTACACGATACAAAACATATCAATAACGCCAATAATACATAAACTAAATAAGGGTAATAATTTTTCTTCATTTTTATCTCCTTAAAAAAATAATTAGGAAGATGAATTATTCATCTTCCCTAATATACATATCTTTACATCTACATTAGATCAATAATATCTGTTTCATCCATTAACAGAGGGTCTACAGTCCCATCTCCTCCTCCAAACTTATGAGCTGCGCCATCTGCAGTCAATTCTCTTAATTTACCCATATCCATATCCCAAGTATTAATATATATTTTCCATCCAGTCAGATTATCGGGACTTCCAAAAGCCGCAGAAGGTAAAATAAATGTTATGGTTCCTCCAACTTTTTCTGTTTGCATATCGTCATCCCAATTAACTTCTGCCGTAGGACCATAACTTAACGCCTCGCCGTCTGTCGTCGAATCGGCGCCTATAGAATTGAACATGGTAGTTTTCCATCCTTCAGCTTTAAACATATAGTCCCATTTATTTCCATTTGGAATATTATAGTTATGTTTAGGATGAGCGGCGCACCCCGTTGTATTATCGCTATCTATTAGAAAAACGCTAAACAAAACGTGATCAAATGGATTTACTGTAGGATTCCACGTTCGAGAAATAATATTCATCTGTAATTCTATCTTTAAGTCTGCTCCAGCTCTTAAAATTTTTATATTTTGAATATCTGTTTGGTTTTTATATGTGCCATCTGTTGGATTCTTATAATTATACCCTGCTGGACCTTTGTTATCTAAAGCCGGATCGCTCTTATTTACAACTTCAATATATGGTTTTATTAAATCAAATTCAACTGTATTAGAATAGGCGATCTTATCAACTTCATTTGAATGTCTTATTGCCTTTATAGTATGATGGCCATTTGATAGTAAAAATTCTACATTTATTGTTTTAGACCAATTTTCCGTTGTAGCGTCTATCGTTAAGTAATCGTTGATATCGTTATCAAAGAACAATCTAATAGTAGCTGGCGGATTAGATACAGTTCCTTCAATTTTCATGCTTAATTCATTAATTACATTTTCATAACTGCTATTAATTTGTATAAATTCAGATCCTTGAGTAGGAGGCGTTCCTTTTTCCGACAAAATATATATTCCATAAGACTGACCGGGAATTTCTTGAGTTATTCTACCGTTAAATCCAACCTTAATTGTATTCGACATACTTCCAACATAGGGTTCCTTAATTTCTAATATATCTCCTCCGGCAAAACCAGATCCTACATCCAATAGCTTAGTATTTGTTGACGTATTAATTATTACTAGCGCTTCATGTCCTATACCTTTTACTAGATTTCCAGAATTATCTTTTTCTGTCAATCTGTAAGATAATAATCCGGCGCCTGAACTTGACGATTCTATCATTTCCAATTGATTATATCTGAAAACCCTATTATTTTTTCTTAAACTAATTAGATCTTTAAAATAGTTATACCAATCTCCAGAAACATGAAACTTATCTTCGCTATTTGTCTGTCCTGGAATCGAATAGCCGCCGTTAAACATAGCGCTTCTTGGTTCTACAAATCCTTGTTCGCTTCCATAATATATTTGAGGAATCCCGGTTATTGTCATAATTATTGCATAAGCAGACTTGACTAAACTAGCCGGGAGAGATTCATATAACCTAGCAATATCATGATTATCAATAAAAGTTACCAATTTATCTGGATTTAAATATCCCGCCTTGTATCTATTATTCAGTATGTCTTCTATACTTTTTGTCGACTTTCCATTAGAAAAACAATCTCTAATTGCAAAAGTCAGAGGAAAGTATATTAATGAGTCCATACGCGGCGTTCCATCTTCGGATTTAGTATAAATCACGCAATTTTTATCTTCAGTATCCCAGGCTTCTCCAAACAAAATAAAATCGTTTTTACCTTTTTGCTTCGCGTATTCTCTAATTCCTAGATTCCCTTCTTCCTTAGAATTACTAAAATCTTCAAAATATTCCGGAGGTATATATTTTACCGTATCTATTCTATAGCCGTCAACATCTACTTTATCTATCCAATATCTAAAATAGCCTTTTAATAAATTTCTTACAACCACATTTTCAGTATTTATATCGTCAAGATTGCTCATTTGATAATTAAAAATCTGTTCTTCATTAAGATAATCGGTAATACCCGGCGTCCAATGATAAAAAGAAAAGAAATTATATTCATCCTCAGTTAATCTATTGGGATTTTTAAAACTTATATCATTAAAAGACCACGGCAATTGCTCCGGAGCAAAACTTGGAAGCGAGCCGGAGTTTTTTCCCCATAAAAATTTTGAATAGTTATATGAAGATGGCATAGAAGTCATATAAAAATAATCCCCCGTATGATTAAGGACTATATCCTGTATAACATACAATCCAAGATCGTGAGCCGCTTTTACCATATTTTTATAATCTTCTATCGTTCCGAAATGCGGATCAACATCTCTAAAATTTGACGTCCAATAACCATGATATCCGGTGTAATTACCGTCGGACCATTGGTTCTTAACCGGAGGAGTAATCCATATCGCCGTAGCTCCCAAATCTTTTATGTACTGGAGTTTGCTTTTCAATCCCACTAAATCGCCGCCATTAAACTTTCCTTCTACCATCCCATTAACGCCGACTCCTTGATCGTCATTATTTGTATCTCCATTATAAAATCTGTCAAGCATTAAAAAATAAATAATTTGATCATTCCAATTAGGAGATTCTTTATGCGACGTTAAGTCGGGAGTATCGTCAATGTCAAACATACTCATTGCATAATGAACCTCTGTACCGTTAGAAACGCTCATTGTTCGCAATAATTTAGGCGAAGAAATCAATATCGGCTCTGAATATTTCATCGAAGAGGTATTTGGCGTAGAACCATCGTCCGTATAATAAATCTCCGTATCAGGCAGATTGCTTTTGATTTTCACAGTTACAGAATTCTTATATAATCCTCCCGCCGGTTCAAAATATGGCAGATATTGAGGTAAAGTCGTGGTAGTGGTTGTAGCTCCCGTAGTTGTCGTCGCCTCGACGCTAGTTGTCGTCGTCGCTTTGACGTCGTTCGTTGTCGGATCTTTCAACGAATCCTGCGTACACGTTACAAAACATATCAATAACGCCAATAATACATAAACTAAATATTTCTTCATAAAATCTCCTTTGTTTTATATTTTTTTAATTCAAATCGAAAAAATAAATTTTGATTTGAATTTGTAAAATATCCTAACATCATATGTGTCAATTTATTTTCCCCCGTCCCCCCCCAAAAAAAAACAATGGATTACATAAAAAACCTGCAATAAATTGCAGGTTTTTTTTAGATGTTTTACATTTTTATTATTACGCCCGTTAAGGGTTCTACTTCAATTTTATCAGCAGTTAGCGTAAATCCCGACGGAGTTGATATTGGTAAAATACCAGCTTCGTTCTCATCAACTAACACTTCTCCGCTTGTTATATCCACAGTTAAATTAGCGCTTCTCTTAACCAAATCAGTATTAACAAATACATAATAAGTCGCGTCTGTCCCTTTTGCGCTAAAACCTATTACAAGATCGTTTGCTTTTTGATCAACAAAATTTATTTGCTTGACATTGCTATTAGTCAATAATCTTGTTCCTTGTCTAAAAGCCGTAGTAGATTTTCTAAGAGCAATCAATCCCTTTGTATATAACATAGTTTTTCTACCGGGTTTACCTTCGACAATATTTCCCCAGTTAATCTGATTTATAGCGTCGGATGAATCGTAAGAATCATGAACATATTTCAATATCGTTCCATCCGAATACTTAACTTCGGTAATTTTTGGTCCCTGATCGGCATCCGTTCCGAGATACTGTTTAGTTCTTCCAAGTTCTTGCCCTGCGTGAAAGAATACCACACCTTGAGTAATTGACAACATAAAATTTCCAATTCTAATTCTTCTATGAATAAGATCGGCAGAAAGATCAGGTTTAGCTTTTGTTTGTCTTGATATAATATCAAAGAGCGTCATATTATCGTGAGCCGCTATATAAGGTACAGTCTGCCCCGGATCGTTAGCAGTCTTTAAAGTCGGTTTTGAGTGAGAAGCATTATTAAAATTACTTGGTTGTCCTTTAACATTATTAAAAACTTTCAATAACTCAACAGCGCCACCGCTAATAAACATTGGCGAACCCTCCGCCCCAAATCCTGATTTCATTAAATTTCTAAATTCATCAGAAAAAACCGCAACTCTTTCCGCATCATCGTTCATCTCGTTCATTGAGTTTTGGTCGGCTCCATAAGCTCCGTCGTTTTCCCCTGTAAAAGTAGTCCATCCTTCTCCAATAAATATTGTTTTGGGATTAACTGCGGCAACCATATCGTAAGCTTCCATAATCGCTTTATGATCGCCATCGCCCATCATATCATGTCTAAAACCATCTACCTTATATTCTGAAGTCCAATAAAGTAATGAATCTATCATTAGTTTTTTAGACATTGTTCTTGTCGTAGCAAGGTTATTACCAAATGCTCCTACATATTGACCGTTTTGCATAAAGAAATAGTATTCAGGCACTATATCGGCAAGAAAATGAGCGCCGGACATATGCGTATATACAACGTCTAGTATTACGCCCATACCTTTGTCATGTACCGCTTGAATTAATTCCTTCAATTCTTTAACTCTAACAATAGGATCTTTTGAATCTGTGGCGTACATACCTTCAGGGGTAAAATAATGATGAGGATCAAAACCCCAGTTATAATTATTTGCAGTACCTTTAGGCGTTGTTTCTAGCTCTTTGTTAGACTCATCTCCGTAAAAATAATTCATAACAGGCAAAAATTGTATGTGAGTATATCCCATATTCTTTATATAGTCAAGATTCTCAATAAACGCTTTATAAGTGCCAAGTTTTGAAGTTGGTTTATTAACTTCAGACGGATAGGCGCCCGATGGATTAACTCCAAAATATGAGGTAAAATCTCTAACATGAACTTCGTAGATTACTACATCTTCCCTTTTCCAATCAACTGGTAAAGGAGCGTAATCAGAAACAGTTCCTGTATCTGCAAGATCTATAATAGCGGCTTTACCGATAATATCTTTGTCTGGAGCCGAGCTACTTACGGTACCGCCTGTTCCAACATAAAATTCTGCCATAGATTTAGCATAAGGATCAAGACATATTTTTTCAACTCCATTGTTTGTAACTTTATATTGATAAAAATATCCTTTCAAATCCGTAACTCCAATATCAGCAGGATTAACGGTTTTACTCCATAATCCATTTAGAGCATTGTAACTCATAGTTATTTCATTATCTAATTTGGTAGCTTGATTAATTTTATCATAAAATACGATTTTCACATCTGAAGCCGTTGGACTCCATAATTTAAAAGTTGTAGAACCATTTGAACTGTTATATGTAGGTCCAAGATCGTTACCGTCGTATGTATATTTTTCCAACATAAACGGCGACACTTTAACGACTATAGTTTTCCCTCCATAAGAAACGGAGTAAGGACCGTCGGCAACAGGATCTTTTGTTGGTATAGTAATCTTAAATACTCCAATTCCTGTATTCGCAATGCTACTTATCGTAATTGGATTATTATTTTTATCAACAATAACAAGCTCTTCCGGCGTTAATGCCGTAACCTCGGCAAATTTTAACACCATTTCAGTCTCGCTACTAATATAACCGCCAATAATACCTTCAACCTTTTCTTTATCCTTGCTTATATAACAATTAGCGTCTCCCTGGAACACCCATATTTCTTTAAATAATGAAACGAATTGAAAAACATGATCTCCAGCGTCTTTACTATCGTCTCCAATAGTTTTATTAACCGGAACAAATCCTACTTGTTCGGCTGAAGTTTTTAATGGTACCTTAAAAACTGCGCCAAAATCATCTTTGCTATCCCAATCCAGTCCTTCAGGCCAGCCTGCGACAGATGCAAAAGTAGTATCATGCCATAACCATAACGTATAATTTTCATAATCTCCCGCGTTTCTTTGATAATGAACTATCAAAGTGTTTGGCGGTATAACAGTAGTTCCTCCGCCTCCGTTTTCGCCATTATTAGTCGGAACAGTGCAATTAAAGCTAAAAAAGGCTGAAACTACTAACAATAAGAATAATTTTGTAATATTCTTTTTCATAAATAAATCCTCCTATCAAATGTTTCTTAATTTTATAACTATTCATAATGTTTTTCAACAAATATTTTTATTAATATTATTTTATTGATTTCGATACTTTTTATCTACAGAAACGTCTGTCATATTAGTCGTTAATACTAATTTTATTTCATTTTTAATTTCAATAAACACGAATGCGGCAAATCCCTCTTCATACACAAGAATTTTATCTGGATCTGTTGCGGCCAATTTAAATATATATTCGTCTGAATTAAATATATCTTTTAAGTATTTATTTATTAAAAACTCGTTACCCCTTTGAGACATCTTATCGACATATTTTGAATGGATTAGGCAGGTATTTGGAGAATAGGCAAATAAATTAACTGGCTTTTTTGTTTTTATACCGTCAATTATCATATCTACCGACTTATATGTAAGATTTACCCCATCTTGTTTAAAGTCAATATTATAAATATAACTTTTGATGCTCTCATAATCGCCTTTTTTTTCAAGTTTATAAATCATTTCTAACAATTCGCTTGGTTTCTTTACTTTTCTGTTCTCACTACAAGAAAATAAAAAAGTTAGAATAAAAACTAAAAATAATATTTTTTTCATTTTTTCTCCTCTATGCTTTTTTCCGTATCGTCTTTTTTTATTACGCCCATATTTGTAGTAAATAATATTTTTAAATTACTATCATGTTTTATAAAAATAAAAACAGTATAACCATTAATATAATACAAAATATCTTCTTTTTTATTTTTTATTAAATATTTTACATACATACTACTATCTGCAATATAATAATTTATCAAATACTTTTTATTTAACTCGTCGTTTGATTCAATAATCATTTTATCAATTAATTCTTTATGATATAATAGTCCTTTTCTCGAATATTCAAATGCGCCGTACACTTTTCCTTCTTTTTTTATTGCATCAATAAATTGATCTCTTGAATTAAATATAAATTCTCCGGTTTTAATATCTCTAAATTCAACGTTATAAAAATATTTTTCCATATTTTTATATTTTTTTTTTAATTCTAATTTATAAATAATATTCAAAACATCGCTTGGTTTTTCATCCCTTTTATAACAAGAATTTATTATTGCCATCAGAATCGAAAAAAAGATTATTTCATAAATGATTATTTTTATTCCTTTCATAATACGGATATAATTTCCTCAAAATAATTTTTAATATCTTCCTCTATGTTAAATTTATACATATTCAAAATTTCTTTTTTTATTTTTTTATCTTTATTTGACAGTATATATGCCATAGCTAAATATCTTCTCGCTTTATTATAATCTTGTTTTAAAATCAAATACTGCGCAAAAAGAATATAATTTTTATAATACCCAGGGAACAATATATCCATTGAATTTACCGTTTCAATATATTTATCATATTCATTATTTTCAAATAAATATTTTAAATAAAATGAAAATAGATATTTTTGATCAATATTTATTATTTTATTCATTAGTTCTGTATTTTCCACGATTGGATTATTATGCTTTAATAATGGATTATTTTTGTATAAAATTAATTGATTTTTAAACAATGTTGTATTTATTATATTATCAATTTTCTTATATGAAATGTACTGAGATAACGGAGAATAAAACATTTTTTTGTATATATTACCGCTATTTTCATTAAAAAAATAATTTAATTTTTCATTACTAATCTTATAAAACTCGCTCATTTTTTCAATTATTTTAAAAGCAAGTAAAATATTGCCTTGTTCGTTAAAATGTAGGTGATCGCAAAATATCTGATTAGAAAATATTTTGTATCCATATTTATTTTTTAATTCATCATACAGATTTACATAAAATAAATTTTTATTATTTTCATTTCCTTTTATGTACTCTTTCAATTTTAAATTTATTGAGCTTCTAACTCTAAAAGGAATATTATCAAAGTCTTTTGCGTTTAAATATCTTTTTTCAATGTCTTCTGAATTATCGCCTAATATTTCTCCGGCTCTTGCATATAAATAAATTAAACTAGAATCTTTTCTTATGTTATTATTTAAACTTTCTTGCTTGAATATTTTTTCTATTTCGACTTTATTACCATTATTAATAACGTCTTCAAAATGCTTAATTTTCAGTAAATACTCTTCATCTTTATTTCTTTCAAATGGCGGCATATCGATAATATTCGATATTGGATCTATTATAAAAACAGGGATACTCCTTTTGCTATACATTTTTACTACATTATTAATATTTTTTATAAAATTGTCTTCATCATACTCATTTATTTGATCGTCAAATTGCGATTCCATCAACGTTTCTTCGACGTCTACTTTGTAATTTATATTTAAAATTTTCAGTAACAACTGAACAATTTTAAATTCTTTTAGATATAGATATATTTTATTCTTTATATGAGAAGTACCATTTTTAGCCGTTATAGTCCCATAATACTCATTATGGCCAGAATATATTATTAAAAAATCCGGGCGATATTTCAAAAGCTTTTTGCCTATGTCAGCAACATAATAACTAGACATTGCGCTAAATCCAAGATTGTGTATTTCATATTTAATAATATCATTACTTGAATAATTAAGCGCGTTTTCCAATATTTTAGAGTAACTGTTATTAGAATAATATGGAAAACCTTCAGCAGTTGAACCGCCAAGTACAAAACCTCTTCTAACATTTCTTTCTTTATCTTTTTTAAATAATACCTTTTCTTGCTCAGATAATGTTTTTTTCGAATGCGAGTAGTATTTATTTATGAATGATTTATTCATAACATAATATTTTATGTCTTTTAAATAAATAAATAAATTTGTATTAATTCCAAAGTTTGAAGCTCTTAAAGCAAATTCAAAAATTACCATAACACTCAAAATCAATAATATGTAAATAAAAATAAATATTTTATTTTTTTTCATTTCAAATCCCATTTTTTTCTTATAACTTTATAAAAAAACTCATATTTTGTCAATAAAAAAAGACTGCTTTAAAAGCAGTCTTTTTTTATCATTTTAAAATGACTTATTCAATAGTCATAGATAAAGATAATGTATTATCATTCCACTCTTTATCTCCGAAAGTTACCGTTACCGTTTTAACTCCAGCTGTAGCAGGCGTTAAGGCTAAATTATCGCCTCCGCCAAGAACCAAAGTCGTGAAAGCCGTACCTTCTGTAACAACATTATTTGGCGCCGTACCTGCATATTTTTTACCCCAACTAGCGTCGGCTATTGCAAATTGAACTTCGGTTCCAGCCGCTAAATCTTTTGTTAGAGCTGTCATTGAAGACGCCGCTATATCAAAAGCAGTCCCTGGATCCCATCCTTCAGCCGCAATATCTCCTCTTAACAACCAGGCGACTTCGCCAAATTTTGGAGGAGCAATAACGCCCATTTTAGAAACATTAATTTTTATCGAAGCAGATTTTTTTGGAGGATCAAAAGCTCCGCCGGAAGTTTCAGCTCCAAGACAAATAAAATTATTGCTTGCAGCGTCAAGAGTTAAATCTTTAATCGTTAAAGTATAGTTTGCGCCCGCTCCAACTGAATATTCGAAATTATTCATACCGCCTACAACAACGCCCGTCTTATATGTTCCGTCGTATGTATTATCAACTGCGGTATAAGTAAAACCAGTTATCAGTTTATCTTGACCTCCCGGTTTTCCAGCGCCTTCAGTTGCGGCAGCTAAATCAAATGGATGTAAAACTTGTGTCGGAGGATCTTCCCAACCTTTGAATCCTACCGGTTTTCCCATAATATCTCCCGATAAATCGGAATTTTTGGTATCGCTAACCGTCAACACCCATGTTGTTCCGTCGGCTTGTAAAGCAAATTTATAAGCCGTAGTTTGAGCCCAACCGCTAAAATTACCTCTAAAATATACGCCTAAATCTGCTGGCGCAATAGTAGTAGTAGTAGTGGTTGTCGTTGTCGTTGTCGTTGTCGTTGTCGTTGTCGTCGTTGTAGGCGTCGGACATGCAACAGATAGTAAAGAAATTACTAAAACTGCAACAAACATTTTTAGAAAAAAATTGGAATTTTTTCTCATAATCAAATCTCCTTTTGTTTATTTTATAAAGGGATACACCCTCTTTTCACTATATAACTTTCTATAAAAAAATCAAGCTTTTTTTTATATTAATCATCAATATCTGACTGTGATACTACAATCGCCGTATCGCTTTCAATTATTTTTGCTTTTGGAGACGAACCAACAGGATCTTTCAACATAAAAACATAATGTTTTCCTGTAGTAAAGACATTACCAAAGTTAGGCCCGCTTTCTTTTGCAATAGTTGATTCCCATACTCCGTACTCTACGGCGGCATTATCTACGATTGGACAAAAATCAAAAGCGCCGTTTAAGAACCATGCATTAGCATCCGCGACGTCTCCGGCGCCATATTTCCATCTGGATACGCTCAAACCGGCGCTTTCAGAAGAACCAAACTTATTATCGTCATATATAGTAGCTAGTTCATTTCCAGAAGGAATGTCGACGCAAGCCAAAGAATTAGTATAATAAACTTTCTTACCATTTGAATCTGTTCCAATATTTACTAATTGCATCTCTTGTCTAGCTTCAAATATAACGCCGCTTATATCGCCTCTTGCAAACAATTGAGGGAATATTATATAATCATTTTGAGCAAAATCGCATGAACTCTTATATCTTCCCCATAAAATATCATCTTTATACGGTAATTCGCCTTTAGATACCGCGTTATTTACGTCGCCAATATCTTTATAGATTGCAATAAAGGACATCTTATTATAACTAGCATTGCTTGGTTTATAAATATTAAAGCCTCTTAGATATTTTCCTCTCCACAT
>Ga0208694_1001008_pt1 | contig 37351 bp, 30 predicted proteins | sample AD_UKC078_MetaG_FD_184442 | JGI IMG/M metagenome (GOLD analysis project Ga0208694, IMG submission 184442) | Active sludge microbial communities of municipal wastewater-treating anaerobic digesters from USA - AD_UKC078_MetaG (SPAdes) (version 2) | ecosystem: Engineered > Bioreactor > Anaerobic >...
GCGGCGGAAAAAGTCGATTACGATCAACAACATAAGGCGTAATATAGTGCGGGGAACGGGATTCGAACCCGCGAACTCCTGCGAGACGGGATCTTAAGTCCCGCGCCTTTGGCCACTTGGCAACCCTTGCGCGTCCGTTGCTGATTTTGGGTTGAATTTTCCCATCTTCAGACGGGATTGTACACTTCACCGCTCTGGGAGATATAAAAATGTCCAAGAAGCGGTTAGATGTGAACTGGTCCGAAGTCACCCAACCAGCAACGGATTTCAAGCGGTTATTAGTTCGATATAAGAACTACTTAAAGGAGATCGGTCTCCGAGACTCCACCATTGAATCCTATGTGGGTTGTGTTGGGAGATATCTTGAGTTTGCTCAGACTGATAGACCATCTGCAGAGGATTCTGGGAGATTTCGCGAATTGCTCCATGAGAGAGGACTCTCAAGAAGTACCATCAATAATTACAGTTTTGGTATACAGAACTATCATAAAATGTTTGGAGAATCGGTTACGATTCAGTTTTTGAAAGAAAATGAGCATATTCCTTACTACTTCGATGAAGACGACGTTTTAAGAGTATTCTCAGTATGCCACAACATCAAACACCTGGCGATGCTCCAAACTCTATTTTACGGCTGTCTGAGAGCATCTGAACTATGTCATCTGGATGATGGTGATATCGATCTAAAGAACCTCACCATCAGAGTTCGCGAGGGGAAAGGCGGTAAAGATGGGATAGTCTTCATCTCCAACGAATGCGCCACCATTTTGAAGCGGTATCTCGAAATTAGACCGCCATTAGAGATCGATGGGAATTACCCGCTATTTTATACCGATTTCGGGAAGAGGTGGGATAGAAAAGATGTTTACCGCATGTTCATCACCTACAAAAAGAAAGCTGGCATAGAGAAGACCGGCGGAGTTCACGTCTTTGCGCGACACACTCCAGCGACGATAATGATCGCGAAAGGATGTGATATACGAATTGTGAAGGAAGTATTACGGCATCGCGATATCAGGACAACGCTCAGATACGCGCATGTGGCTGATAAAACGAAGCGGGAGCGGTATGAGCAATATTTGGTGTTGTGACGTCTAAGATGTCTACCGTTTTTTATACTTTTACTATTTAATCCTAATATAAATCTAAGTAGTAGAATAATAGATTTAATGAGGACAATCATAGACAAATTGGACGCCGAAAGATTTTTCATATAGCAGAAGCGAATTGGCTTATTATGATAGATGAGTCAGAATGGATTGCAGAATTTGAACTATTTGGTCCAATATTAATAAAAAGTATAAAAGATGTCGATGGTATAATATTCGATATAGAAAAACATAGCGATTTAGTATCTTTAAAGGGTTTTTCCATAACTGTATCATCCGCAGCTCCTGACGATGCTTTTATTTGCGCACAAGAAAAGGCAAATAGAATATTCGATTATTTGTCATTTCTTAGAGGATATGCTATCGGTGGCTATCTTAAAAAAATCATCGAAAATAAGCCCATCGGAGAACGTAAGACAGGTGCTCTTCAATTTAAGACAGATATAATATTATTTGATGCAGAAGATATTGATTTTGGGCCGATAAAGGATATATTAGAGAACAAAAATGTTAAACTGTCAAGACAACTGGCACATTACAGCATGGGTTTAAAATCAGAATATATTCCGATAAAAGTCCAACAATTTTTTCAAGTGGCGGAAGATGAATATGATTCAAAACATCGATTTATTGAAGAGTATAGATGGGTTAGACATATCGTAAGCCATCCAGAACTCAATAAAAGCAAAATCGCTATGGAGAAAGCTAAAGAGCGTGGTTTTGACGAATGTTATGTGGATTTATCTAATCCTCGTCATATGAACAAACTCCAAGAATCTTTAATACCGATAAAAACAGAGGCACATAATATTATAAATAGCCATATTCCGGATTTTGATAAACTGTTTACTGCTGAGAGATAATTGATAAATTTTTGGATAATTGTATTAACAGTCTTATGTAACCTGCAAGAACGAGATGGTTACATAAGAATCACAACTACCAATCAATTTAATTATATAAACTGATATATATACATAGTTTGATGATGCTGCGTTATGATGTCTAGGATGTCTATGTTTTTCTATACTTTATACTATATTCGTTGATTTCAATCTTTATAATAATAGAATATAATAAGAATAACGATAGACAACTTGGACCGAAACGTTTTTCGTGTGATGCATATAAAAGCAGATCTGAGGAGACTTAATGGAGCTGAAAATGGGTTTGATGTTATTGGCTTTTTTAATGCCTATAACAGCTTTAGCGGCTACGATAACAGTAGGACCTAGCGATTGCAACTATACTCATATATGGGAAGCTCTTGATGTGGCAAGTTCTGGCGATACAATAGAAGTGCAGAGCGATATTTACTATGAAAATGTAATTGTGGATAAGGCGGTCATACTCCGAGGAATTCGCGGTAATAATACTGAAAACGGTATGCCTAGGATATGTGCGGATGGACTTCGTAGTGCAGTCAAAATAATTGCAGATGGGACAACAGTTCAGGGATTTATAGTCTCAGATTCTGGAAGTCAACGCGGCGATGCAGGGATAGAGATAATATCAAATAATAATACTGTAATGAATAATCATGTCGCTTTTAACCAAATCTGAATACATTTAATTTCATCGTTTGATAATAATATTACAGGAAATCGCATATATAAAAATCGTGATGATGGAACCAAATTAGTCGATTCCGGCAATAATATGATTGCAGGTAATTATATATTTAATAATACTAAGCCGGATTATGCTTGGTGGATTGGCGAGGAAGGTGGTGTTTCTCTCCTCAGATCTGACGAAAATCTCATTATAGGTAATTATGCGAGCAACAATGAGGATGTAGGAATTCTTCTTAAAAACTCTGACGAAAATATAATCATAGGAAATATTGCAGAAAATAATTATTATAGAGGGGTATATGTAGATTCCTCTTCAGCAAATAATCTCCTTTATTTAAACATAATCTCTAATAATACTGGGGGGAATGCAGTAGACTATGGCGTGGAAAACCACTGGGATAATGGAACCATCGGTAACTGCTACGGTGATTTTGATGAACCCAGAGAAGGATGCAGAGATCCTGAAGGAGATGGAATCTGTAATTTTGCCTATGAAATCCCAGGTGGTTCAAACATCGACAGATATCCATTAGCATTTGATTCCGCCTAAGATGTCTATGGGCCCCTCTATTATATCTATTATATCTATTATATCTATTATATCTATTATTTATATTACTAAAAAAAATTATAGTTAGAAAATATAATGGAGATTAAGATAGACAACTTAGACACCGACAGGTTTTAATAGTATTTCGTAGATAGTTGGATGGATGCCATATGGGAATAAAGGAAAAACTACCACTACTCAGGAATAGCCATAAGACCGTAAGATTATTTGGGTATGTTATATATACATTTGTAGCAATTATAATTTTGGGCGCTATTCTACCATCCCATGATAATGATAGCAGCACCACCACAACAAAAACTGTCTCGTCCGCTTCTGCAGATGAGGAAATTGATTGCAACGCTGTAAAAGACGAACTCGATAGAGCCAGAACGGTATACTGGCAAAATGGTGAAAATTATCTCACAACAAGACAAAGCGAATTGATTGATCATTGCGGGGCTGGTCGCGAAAAAGATTACGTTATGCCTGCAGAACAGGAAGCTAAAACCACTAAAAATGATGTAGCACCTGTTAAACCAGCGGAAGATACCGGTACATCTTCAACGGAAAAGAACTCCGATGATAACTGGAGGGAACTTGAACCCAATAATGCAGATGATTGGAAATTGAAGGGAGATCTTTATGATATTGAAGACAGCGATTTTGCAAATGCACTGCGTTGCTATAATAAAGCATTAGAGCTCGATCCAAATCATAGGGATGCTTTTGTTGGAATAGAAGTGCTTTATTTAGGGCAGGGAGACTACACCAATGCATTGGAATATAATAACAAAGTTTTGGAAATTGATCCAGAAGATATAGAAGCATTGATTCATAGGGGCATGTATCTAAATAAACTGGGAAGACCTTATGATGCTATTGATGTGTATGATCAAATAATCAACATAGCTTCCAAAAAAGGCGATTGTCTCTCCAAGTTTGATTCATCGGTGGCGTGGGGAGAAAAAGCAAACATTTACTTGGATTTGGGCAAATACGATTTAGCTAATAATTGCTACGATACCAGCGATAAGATTGGTGCTGAATGGCGTGAATGCTTCTTCGGAAATTAAACTACAGATGAGGGAGATATCAATGGGTAAGAAACCAATCTTAACCTTTTTACTGTTGGCGGCTATTCTGCCCGTAGCTACTTTAGCCGCTCCAAATGAGGCATCCGGAATAGTGACCAACGTTGTAGACGGCGACACCTTCGATATCAGAATTGAGCAAACCGACCCGCGAATTACTCAGATCATTGAACGGGTGCGGCTCGCAGATGTAGATTCGCCAGAAATGAGCACATCAGATGGGCCATTAGCGAAAGAATTCACCGCCGCCATTTTGCTGAATAAGTTGGTTTGGTTGGACATCGACGACCGATCAGAAGATGGAAGAGGACCATATGATCGGCTGGTATGCGTTGTATATCTCGCAGACTCCAATGGACTGCCTATTCTCTCACCGCCGTTTAATCGTATTCTGGTTGATTCTGGCTATGCTGAAATGGAGGACTACACAACCAACGAATTCGACCCGAATGAATGGTGGTCTTCTCCAGTAGTTGCCGAAGAAGAGACCCCCGCAACGATTGAAACACCGACGGCGCTGTCATCGACTTCGAAGATGTTTGTTGGCTCCACCGAATCGGATAAGTACCATTATCCGTCCTGCAGATGGGCGAAAAAAATATTATCACAAAATGAGATATGGTTTTCCAGTTCTGCAGAAGCGAGAGCAGTTGGATATGTTCCATGTGGGGTGTGCCATCCACCATAGGAATTATCATCTCACTGTAATCTTAGCAAAAGGAGGTATGAGTAAATGATGCTTAAACTGCTCATGTCGATGTTAGTGGTTTCGATGATATGTTCTTCAGGTGTTCTTGGTATTCAATCGCTTGAAGAAGACTGGAACGCAACTTTTGAAGATGTTGGCGGAAGATCGATTGCTGGGGCGATAGATGGTGGTTACATAATCGCGGGGGAAATTGATTCAGCGATAAATGATAATAGCGATATCTATTTGTTGAAAGTGGATTCTAATGGGAACAAAGAATGGGATAAAACATTTGGCACTAATTATGATGATTATAGTTGCCTAGTCCAAACGACTAAAGATTTTGGCTATCTTATCGCAGGACGTGTATGGGGATTTTTAACACCAAATGATGCATGGTTAATAAAAACCAATTCAACAGGAGAAATGGAATGGAATAAGATGTATAATGATTTCCATCCCTCTTGGATCGGTGAATATGCATCTGAAACAAATGATGGCGGATTTATTATTGTAGGCGACACACTTCCCACCAGCAATTACGGTGATATCGTATTGACTAAAACCGATTCACATGGAAATAAGGAATGGAGGCAAATATTCAGCATTTCTGGTGATGGTGGAGCAAATTCTATTAAAGTAACAAACGATGGCGGTTATGTAATCCTCGCACAAACTGACATGGGTGGACCTTTTGATGATGTCTTATTAATAAAAACAGATGAATATGGCACTGTTACGTGGACTAAGACGTTCGGCGGTTTAGTAGTAGACGACAGAGGCAGTTCAGTTCAACAGACAACCGATGGTGGATACGTATTTGTGGGTTACACGGGCAATCGCGACAGTTGCTATGACGTTTATTTGGTAAAAACCAGCGCTAATGGAGACCTTGATTGGTATAGAACTTTTGGAGGTTCTGATTATGACTGGGGATATTCGGTTCAAGAATGTGATGATGGCGGATATATCGTATTAGGGCAAACAAAATCGTATGGCGCTGGGGAAGGAGATGTCTACCTGATAAAGACAGACTCAAATGGAATTATGGAATGGGATCGAACTATAGGCGGGTCTCTCCAAGACGAAGGACATCAGATTCTAAAAACAAGTGATAGTGGGTACATCATAATGGGTTACACCGAATCTTATGGTGCCGATAGTGGGGCGCTTTGGTTGATAAAATTGAAATATGTGTGAGGTTAACCAGCTACATAAGATAAGTGCTGAAGATGATTCGGGCGAAGTAGCAATTCGCCCGTTTTAATAATATTTGAGCATCACGATGGATATTTTAAGATTACTATTTAATGATAGATGGTAGTCGATGTTTCACCGCAAATATATTCTATGTAACTATTTTTATAATATTGGCAGCTGAGTAACTATACTTTATTGGTTTTAACATAATCCAACCCGAAACCGCCCTCCATTAATGGAAGGACGGTTGAGGGTTGCCCCCTCCACTCCTCCACCAAACAAGTGGAGGAGGAGCTACGGGGGAAAAATAAGATAAATCCAAAATTGATCAGTTATTAATTATTCAGTATTCCGCTACAGTTGCGATGCAATTTAAAACTCATCATATCCATTCTGCCTATGATGTCCACCATTTTCTCTATTATACTCCATTATGTCCAATTCTATTCTTTGTATAGTATAAAGTATAGAAAAACATAGACATCCTAGACATTATATCCCAACATCACTAAACTATACATATTATATTATTTAATTAAATTAGTTTACACCGAAGTTCTTATGTAACCATTTCGGTTTTGCTGGTTACATAAGAAAAACAAAAATATCGTATTGGAAGTAATACTGCCGTTTTATAGGTCGTGGTTTTCAACTATTATATATTTTTATATAATAATAGCTCATCCTGGACAAATGTGAAATGGATTTGTGCTATTCATACATGGTTCATGCAGTCCAGACCAAATATCTTTCGGACAGCATACCTCACACGGTCGATAACCTTTGGATTTAGCATCGTCAGAACTTGTAAAATATATTCTATTTTCAGGAAGAATCATTCTAGTATAGGCACACCACGCATAGTGATACACATTGGAATTTTTAGATCCAACAAGTGAATAGTCTCCAAAACAACAAGTTAACCAACTCGATTCTAAAGTTTCATTGTAATAAATATCTATGCAGTTTTGACTTCGGTTGAAATACATTAAATTTTTATTTAAATATATGGATATGTCTTTATATGATAATTCATAATAATATTTGTCCGTATCGTTCTCGAATTTAGTTTCTATATGCCGTTCAATATCGAATTCGCCAACGTATCTGTCGAAATGTTCTCTGGAAATATTACCCTCTAAATCAATCTGTTTATATTTAAGATCTGTCACTCCTTCAGAGTGGGCAGTAAGTGATGTTCCTATTCTTTCTTTTGATAGTTTTGTATTATACAGGAAATTTGCTCCAGAATAATATCGGGTGTCTCCTAATTCGCTACCAACATATTCGCGATCACATATACTCTTGCCAGTATAATTTATATTTTTAATTCCATAGATACCAAATTCGCGTTCTGCATATTCTGGCTTTATCGTTCGAGGTTCTGCATTAACGACGGATCTTTCCCCATTATATATAATTTCTTCAGAATTGTAATGGCCATCAAGTGCTGCAGTTCGCCCACGAATATTGCTTTCATTGACGCGTATATCTGCAAAATAAGAACTGTGCGGTGATATCTTATAGCCCGTTGTTGTGACTTCAATTGGTTCAATATCCCCTTCAACGATACCTGAAATATGGAAATATACGCGGGTCCCGTTGGGATGGCAAACATCTCCAGATGTGGGCCCCCCTTTACTTGATTTCATAAAGCCCCATTCGTAGTTGCTATCAGTATCGTATCCATCGGGATATCTTGACCAACTGCAGTCTGTATCTTGAGTGTCATCCAAATATGGCGTTCTATCAACTTCGATACCTGAAGCGTTTAACAAGATAACTAATTCTTCATCATTATCGAGCCATTGACCACATCCCACCACCACACAAAATCCACGCGGCGGTATAAGCGGGATAGTAGGAATCTGGATATCAGTTATTCGGCCACCGCAAGTTGACTGGAGCACCCATTCGCTTATATCTATATAATTATCGCCAGAATTATACAGCTCCAACCATTCATTACCATCGTCATATCCCGTTGGATTAAGTTCTACTTCATTGATAACGATCTTTCCTGATCCGGTTGACGTAATGCAAATCAGCAGAATTAATAGGGTAATGAAGCGCGTTGGGATCTTCCTCCTAAGTTACGAAATTCAAAGTAGCGTAAAAGCGTTTCGGTGTCTAAGTTGTCTATCTTAATCTCCATTATATTCTATTACTAAGATTGGAATTATCTACATATATATATATATATAGTATAGAAAACCATGGACATCCTAGACGCACAAATATTCGCAATCTCCGGGGAATATAGCATAATGTAGAATTCTCCTCAATTCTTCAATGATTTCGAATTCCATTTTTTGTAATTCTTCTGCTTTTGTGGATATATTTTTGACGAGATCCACAAGTTTTGAGTTGTACCATATATCTCCATTTAGGAAGTTATCTTTAACTTTGCATAGATAATCATAAGTTTCGATGTGATTTTCGATTCCGCTAGTACAATTTAACGCATAATAAACGCTGTCTCCGACTGATATGTTTCCGTTGCTGTCGCGATGGATGCTAGGAAATACGAATAGTATTCTATCTCGATTATTATAGATGGTATCTTCATAATCGTATGTTTCATTTTCCCATACGATTAGAAAACGCGGATCTTCCTTATCACCACCCATGAATTTCTGCGGACTTTGCAGTATAAAAAGCTCATTATAAATTGGAACTTCGATTGGATACGGTTCGCAATAGTCGCCAAGATGTGAACGATTAAAAGATTTTATTTCTGGTATGTCGCAATACGATTTTAGCTCAGCTTTAATCAAATCGTACAACTCCATTTTTAGATTGTCCAGTATTTTAAGATTATTTTTATAATTTTCGAATTTTTCGCAAACATCGCTGATAGGTGGGAGGTGATTCGTCATATCTGAGAACAACGGATGAAGATAGAAATTGCAGGCTAAATCAGAAGAATCCTCGGCGATGGAACGCCGCTCATTTGGCCCATTTAGGATGCCCAAGACGTGTTCATCTGTGGGGTATTTGGTTGATGGATGCGGGAAATACTCTATCCAATTTTGAATTAATCTCTTGATATCTTCTGTATGTTTTCTGCGAGATTTTTCTGAGATTTCTACAGAAGACTCTCTTAAGAGTAGCATCGGGCCGGTTAATTTAATCTCTATATTTGGATTTACTTTATAATCTCGATTCTTGCTCTTTTTTGGTCTACTCGGCTTTGAATCAATTAAAATTCCATTATCAAATAATTTTTCCACTTTTTTTTGTATGTTTGTGTCGCTTTCATCTATAACAAACATTTTTTTGACCAATTTTTTAATTCCACCTGCTGGGAGAATCCCTTTCTCTGCATATTTAAATGATCGAATTATAGCTTTATCCACCACGTTACTGATTTCCACTTCTTCTACCATTTCCATCCTCCAATACAATTTTCGCGAAATTTCGCGAATTGAAACCCTCTATATTGCCACGAGATATAGTAGGGGGCATGCAACACAAAGTTGCCTCAAAAAACGGATGGTATCCCATCTGGGATATGCGTATCGGTGGAAGACCGCATGTATTTGGAGGGAGGTTTAAATGACTGTGATAGCAAGCATCGACGAAATTGTTAGTGATTGGGAGAAAAGGTACCGCTTTATTGCGATGAAGGATACAAACGAAATCTATTATTATGAGGATGGCGTATACAAATCCAACGGGGAAAAATTTGTAGAAATATTGGCCGAATCAGAATTAACTGGCGCGAAGAACCACATTATTTCGGAAATAGTCGGAAAGATTCGACGCCGAAATTATGTAGATAGGGATGAGATCAACGGCAAATCCCACATTCTGAATTTTCAGAACGGTCTCTATAATTTGGAAACTGGAGAACTTATGGATCATACACCAAATCACTACTCCACGGTGCAATTGCCTGTGAAATATGATTCTTCAGCGAATTGCACGAAAATAACGAAATTCTTAGGAGAAATTGTCACGCCAAAGAATATTCCGCTACTTGAAGAGGTCGCTGGATGGACACTTTGGAGAGACTACGTTCCACATAAAGCAATTATGCTGTTGGGCGGCGGTCGAAACGGCAAATCTACCTATGTTTATCTGATTGAGCGGCTATTGGGCGAACAAAATGTATCTAACGTCTCTTTGCAGGATTTGACCAACGATAGATTCGCATCAGCCCGTTTATTCGGAAAAGCTGCCAACATCTACGCTGATTTGCCCGATAAAGATTTATTAGATACTGATGCGTTCAAAATTGCAACGGGTCAGGATTTTATGGAAGCACAGGAGAAGTTTAGGCAGAGATTCAAGTTTAAGAATACTGCTAAACTTATATATTCCGCCAATAAGTTGCCTATGTGCAGAGACGATTCAAGAGCGTTTTATGCGCGATGGGTTCTAATCGAGTTCCCATTCACTTTTGATACGCCAGAACGGCCCGCCAATAGTGATCTTCGGGATGAATTAACAACGGCTGAAGAAATGAGTGGGTTTTTGAATTTGGCGCTGGATGGGCTTAATCGGCTTCGAAGTAACGGCTGGAAATTCAGTTACACTATGACGGCTGAAGATATCGAAGAAAGGTATAAGCGGCTATCAAATCCGGTTTATGCATTTATAATGGACCGGTGCGAAGCTGATCCCGATGGATTTGAACCGAAGCAGAAACTATACGGCGCATTCAAAGAATATGCAGCTGAAAACAATTTGAGACCAGTCACAGAAAAGAAGTTTGGCGAATTGCTATTGGCGCAATATGAGATACCAGTGACTTCTGTACGACCTACGTCATCGTATAGTGGTATCAGAACGTATTCTTGGATGGGAATAAAATTACGGGATGATGTCCAATATGTCCACCGTTCTAATATCAATACTCAGAAATCTGAAAATGATTTGGGAAGTAAGATGGTAAGGAAGTTGGACATATTGGACAGATTTGTGGAGGATGACGAATTTGTTTGGGAAGGAGCATTATAGCTCCTTTCTCATTCAATTCGTGACGCTGTAACATCGCATCAGATGGCCAGAGATTGCAGATCGGATGGGAATAGGTACATTGAGACCTGCTAATGAGATAATGCGGAAATTTTTAGTTGTTTAGAGGAATTGGGAGACAGGATTGTAATTAATGGACCGGAAAAATACTTATGCCAGTTTATCTATGAATCTAGATAAGAGCGGCGAAGAAATTCTATCCTAATCAGCATGTAGCGAAGTAAAAAGATGCGGGGAACGGGATTCGAACCCGCGAACTCCTGCGAGACGGGATCTTAAGTCCCGCGCCTTTGGCCACTTGGCAACCCCCGCCCGGGAATCGATGGCGATGCCCCCCGATAGAAGCGACCTCGGAGACGGACCCCACCGATGGGGCGGGGTTTAAGCGCGGAAGATAAATAGTTTCCCGCAAGTGAAAAACCCTCGATAACGGCCGAGGTGAGGCGATGCCCCGACGCGAATCCCCAGATCACCCGTCGTCCGCCCGCCAGTCCGGGAAAAGGGACGAAGATCAAGAGGTAGACGAGGACGGAGATATAGGATATAAGGACGATAAAGGCGAAGCTGAAAATTTTGAAGCCGAAGAGTACGACTTTTTGACCTTCATCAAGGCTGCAGGCTTCGAGGAGGACGAACTCCTGGCGGTGATCACAGAGCTTGAAGCCTATAGGTCCATCCCCAGCACCACCCTCAATAGGTACGTCCACCGGGTCGAGAACTCCGTCGAGACCGACTGCAGGGCCGCCTTCCTCAAGGGTGTGATCGTCGGGACGGCGATCAGCCAGCACCTGGTGGTCGATCGCGGCGACGCGGAGAGGAGGATCGAGGCCGAGGTGAGGAGGAGGGTCTCGGAGATCCTCTCGGAGCTGGAGAGGGTCTGAGAGGCCGTCCCTGCCAGCCGCACCCCCAACGGCCAAACCTGTTATAGGAAAAGGGCGATCCTCCTCCCATGGAGAAAGGGATCTACACCCTCGTCCTCCGCCTCCCGGCCGAAAGGCTGGTGGATGTCGGCTCCCTCGGCCCCGTCCGCTTCGAGGCCGGCTACTACGCCTACACCGGCTCCGCCAGGGGCCCCGGCGGCCTCGCCCGGGTGGAGCGGCACATGCGGGTGATGGTGGGGACGAACCCCGCCCGGAGGTGGCACATCGATCACCTCCTCCCCCATACTGCTTTGGTGACGGTGGTGGCGACGAGGACCGAGATGGATCTGGAGTGCGCCATCGCCCGAGCCATCGGCGAGGTCCTCCCTTCCGTCGAGGGCTTCGGCTGCACCGACTGTCGGTGCTCCAGCCACCTCCACTGCTCCCCGGATCGGGAGGAGATCCTGTCGGCGGTGAAGTCCGCCCACGCCCGCGACTCCATCCCCGATTCATACGAAAAATAGCCAGCGGAGGACGGTGGCCAAAAAGACGATGAGGCCGAAGAGGGTCAGGGGGAGGGTGTAGCCGAGGATGTTCTGCCTCAAATCCGAACCCGTCGTCTCCTTCACCAGCCAGAAGTAGGGGTCGCTTAGGCTGGAGAGGACGAAGGCCCCCGCCGAGATCGAGAAGAGGAGGGTCGTGGGGTCCATCGGGTAGCCCCCCATGATCTCTGCGGCTATCACCACCGTCACCACCCTCGAGCCCTGGGCCAGCTGGATCAGGGACGCCACCAAGAAGGGAAGGGCCACCGCCGGGATTATGGGCCCCAGCACCAGAGAAAGCTCGGGCCCTAGGCCGCCCTGGGCGATGACGTACCCGAAGGCTCCGGCCCCGCAGAGGTCGAAGATTATCACCCCCGCCCTCCTGGTCGCCCTCTTGATCGTCTCCTCCGCATCTCCCTTTGCCAGGGCAGCCGAGAGGAGGGCGCCGGCGAGGAGGGCGACGTCAGGAGAGCCCAAGAGACCCATCGGGGGATAGATGAGCCCCGCCAAGATCATGAGGATGGGTAGGGCCAGGGGCGCCCAAGAGACGAGCCTCGGGGGGAGGGGGAGCGGCTCGACAGCGGCGCCCTCCTCGGCGATCGGGATCCGACCCAGGTAGACGAAGGCGGGGATGAAGAGGAGGAGGGAGAGGGGAAGGCCGAACTTCAGCGCCTCCGCCGGCGAGACCCCCAGGGATCTGGTGAGGGTGATGATCACCGGCGATGGATAGACCAGGTTGAAGGAGATCACCGAGAAGGCTGCGGCTGAGAATAGAAACCTCCTCCTCGACCCCCCCGCCCTCCGGCCCATCCCTCCGACGACCGGCTCCAGGATCAGATAGGAGGTCATGGTGCACATCACCGGCAGGGCGACCAGGTATCCGGATAGCCCCGCCGCCAGGTGCCCCCGCCCCCCGCCGACGGCCGCGAGGATGTCGGCGACGATCCGCTCCACCCCCCCGGACCTGCGGAGATGCTCGGCGATCACCGACCCCGATAGGACTATGATGGCAAGGGCGGAGAAGACCCGGGCCAGCCCCTCCGATATGGCTCCCATCAGCTCGGGGCCCATCCCCGTCATGACCCCGTAGGCGAGGGCCGATACGACGAGGCTGAGGAAGGGAGATAGCCGACCTTTCGTCGTCAGGAAGGCCACCAGGAATATCGCCACCAGGAAGGCCATAATGGGATCCATAGCAGGCTAATATCGCAGCAAGAATATAAAAAGATCCCCCGGAGATCGTTTCTCTGAGTCAAATAATATGAAAAAAGACTTATACCGGGGTGAAGGTTCTTATATATGGCCGTACCGCCTAATTGTTCCGAAATTCCTTTATAGAAGGAAAACAATAAAACGTTTGCTCAGGGGGAGCTTATGAAGGGTGGCTCTTGGATGGAATCCCCCAAACGGGATGGGATAGCGCATTTGTTCTGGTTAGCTGGTCTCATCCTAATCACAATATCGCTCTCCACCGCCTCGGCCTGGTCCTTTCCCTTCACCATCCCCTTCCTCGCAAGCCCTGAAGGTGGCTGCCAAATCTCCCTGGACCTGGACGCCGCCTCGATAGGTTATGGAACTTCCGCCAACTACACCATCCACATAAAAAATTCGGGCCGAGAGGCTTTGACCGATATATCGGTATCCGACAACTTCGGCCAAGCGGGTTTCATCGCCCGCCTTCCTGGAGGCGGATCCCTCGACCTCGCCAGAACCACCCCGTCCCTGATGGCCAGCACCCAGCTCAGGGTCGTGGCCACATCGAACGGAGAGGAGGTGGGGGCCGCCGAGACCGCCGTCCAGATCGGCCACCCCCCCGAGGAGCCCGCTGCCGAAGGGGCAATCCGGACGCTCTCCGGTCGAGGGGATGACCAGATCCTCAGGACCTTGGCGGCCTCGCCGCAGATGGAGCTCGCCGTCGCGGCCGACCCCGCCACCGTCCGGCCGGGGGATGGGGCGACGGTGAGGATGACCGTCACCAACCGAGGACCCAAACCCCTGAGAGCCGTCGAGATATCGGGGCCGGGCTGGACCGTTGAGGCAGGGGATCTCAACCCCGGCGAGTCGAAGACCTTCTCCAGAACCGTCACTGTCGCCGAAGACCTATCCATCGAGATAGTCGCCGCCGGGACGACCGACGACGGCGAGACCACCACAGCCCAGGAGGGTTTGACGATCGCCGCCACCAGCCCAGACCTCTCCGTCACCATCGTCGCCGTCCCTGGCCCCTCCGGTGAGGCCGCTGCCATCGTCTACAGGCTGAAGAACGAAGGGGAGGAGGTCCTCAGCCGGGTGACCCTGAAAGGCGGCGGAGGTGCCACCCTGGGGATCCTCCCCCAGCTCGCCCCGGGGGAGACGAAGAACCTCAGCCAGACCGGGGACCATGGCGGAGAGGAGAGGGGCCCCTTCGAGGTGACGGCCCTCTCCCCGGAGGGGAGGACGGTCACCGGCGAGGTGACGGTCCAGTCCTCGGGGATCCAGAGGCCAGGGACGGGATCGGGAACCTCGAAGACCGCCTCGAAACCGATCGTCTCGATGGAGCTTGGGGCGCTCCCCAGCTTCGATATGGGGCTGGATCTGAAGCTCCAGGATCCAGCCTCCAGCTTCGGGACGCCCTCGGATGCCAGCGGCGAGAGGGGGAGCGGCAGTTCCGCCCCGGCCTCGATCGCCCCATCCATCGGCCCTGGATTTGGAGACTTCAGCTTCAACTTCGAAGACTTCGGTCTCCTCGACCCTCCTCGCCCATCGGCCGCCGATGGAGCCTCCGGCTCCGAGGCCGCGGAGACGAGGGTGGAGACAGAGGGGGATAAAACGGGCGATGCCGGCTCCCCCAACCTGGCGGTGACCCTCCAGGCCAACAGGACCCTCGTCCATCGGGGCGACGCCATCGCCTACAGGTGTGCCGCCGTCAACCGGGGGACGGGGCTCCTCACCGACGTAAAGCTCCGATGCGGTGGCGAGGAGGCTTTGGCCGAGAAGCTCGCCCCCGGCGATGGCCTGCCCCTGAATGGGGTGATGAGGGTGGAGGGGCCCCTCGCCCTTACCGCCTCCGCCAACGCCGCAGGCCCCGACGGCTCGATCATCTCCGAGGAGGCAGCCCTGGAGATAGGGGCGGTCTCTCCGGATCTCCGGGTCGAGGTCCGCCTGGAGCCCGATAGGATATCCCGGGGACAGAGGGGATCCATCACCGTCCGGCTCGAGAACGGCGGAGACGACGCCCTGACGGACCTGGTGGTCGATGACGACCTGGGAGAGATCGGAAGGGTCCCGGTCCTCGGCCCCGGGAAGGTCGTGACCCTATCGAGGAACTCGACGATCTATTCAGGCCTTGAGGACGAGGTGAGGGTAGCAGCCATCGACTCCACCGGGAGCCCGGTCTTGAGGTCCGAGATCCTGGAGATCGTCCTCTCCGAACCGGGCCTCAGCCTCGAGGTCGAGCCGGAGGAAGCCGCCGCCTACCCCGGCGAGACGGTGGAGGTGGTCTGGACGATCAGGAACACCGGCGAAGTCGACCTGGTGGACGTGACGATGGTGGTCGACGGCGATAGCAGGTTCAGGCTTCCCGCCATCGCCTCCGGCGGATCGACCCAGATATCCTCGTCCCATCAACCCGACGGAAGCCGGAGGTTCCTGGCCCAGGCCGAGGGGAAGACCGCTGGAGGCGAGACGGTATCCTCCGAGGCGGCCTTCGACGTCAAGGTGGTATCTCCAGGGATAAGCCTCAACGTCAAACCCACCGAGGTGGAGGCGTGTCAGAAGAAGCCCTTCAACCTGACGTTCCTCGTGACCAACACCGGGGACGACGTCCTCCGGGACGTGACGGTCTCCGAGAGGAGCCTGGGAACCCTGGTGAAGATCGGGAGGCTGGAGCCAGGCGACTTCAAGGTGGCCTCTCACGACTTCTTCACCGAGACCAACACCACCTTCAGGCTCCAGGCGACGGGCATAGACTCGCGGGGGAACGGCGTCAACGACACCCAGGAGGTGGCGGTGAAGCTCGCCTCCGCCAACATCGAGCTATCCATCAGGGCTGATCCGGCGGAGACCGCCCCCGACGGCTCCGTCGCCATCGTCTTCGCCGTAGAGAACAGAGGAGAGGTTCCCATCTTCAGCACCTTCATCATGGGCGGGTCCCTCGGCCACCTGGGGACCATTGACTACATCTCCCCCGGGTCCAGCCGCAGCCTGGAGACGGTGTTGGAGATCTCCGAGGAGCTGGAGGAGGAGATCGTCGCCGAGGGGTTCACCAAGGACGGCTCCCCAGTGAGGGACACCGAGATCCTCTCGGTGGGGCTCGCGTTGCCGACGCCCCAGGCCGAGGAGGTTCGCCCTCCCGAGACCTCCGGGGCCGTCCCGGCGGCGACGGTGGAGGCTACTGAGGTCTACGCTCCCGAGGCCGGAGACCAGGAAGGGCTCGGTCCCGGAGAGGGGAACGATACAGGAGCCGCCATCTCCGCCTTCGTCGGGGAGGAAGATGGCTCCGGGGTAAACGGCCTTCTAAACCGGCTGATGGGGATACTGGAGAAGATCAGGCTGACGAAGGAGAGCCCGGAAGGAGCATCGGCTGAAGGTTACGCCCCGGGGACGGCCCCCGCCGGATCGGAGGCCCCGAAATCCTCGGGAGCCCCCCCATCGTCGAGCCTGCCGGGGTCCTCGACGGCCTGGTCAGGATACGGCACCCATGAAGAGAAGGCCACCGGACCGGCGGCTCCCGGAGGCGCCCTCCCGGAGGGGGCGGGATACGCCCCTTCGGATCTGGGGAGGGCGTCCGGAAACCTCTCGCCCCTGGGGCCTAGGCCTGAACCCGTCGGATACACTTACTCGGCAGATGGTCCGGCCTCCTCATATCTATCAAGCCCTGAGATGGTCCCGGGGGCCGCAGGGGGGGCCTATTCCGCCAGCGGACCCGCCTCGGAGTACCTCTCGACCCCCTGGACAGCCGCCGGGACTGCAGAGTACGCCACTTCTAAGAGCGGCCCCTTCTCGGCCCTCACCTCCGCCGGGGGATCGCCGACTATCGCAGGATCCAGCGCCCCCGCTGGATACGAAAACGTCGACCTCAGGTCCGCCTCCGAGGCGTCCCCGGCGGTCGCCGAGGCGAGGTCCTCTGCAGGCTATTCGAGCCGCCACATCCGCTCCGAGGTCTCACCGGGCTACGCCGAGGCATCGGCTCCGGCCGAACGGCTCAGCCTCGACATCCAGTCCACCTCAAAGACCCCATCCGAGGGGGGCAAGCTGATGATAGGGGATACCACCAACCTCCAGGTAGACCGGCCTCCGAGGATAATCGACGTCGGGGCGTTCCCTCCGGAGCCCCCCGCCTGGACCCCGGTGGTATTGACGGTCCACGCCTCCGACGACATAGGAATAAAGTCCGCGAACCTCCTGTGGGCCACCCCCACCACCTCCATCAGCCGACTCGATCTCGTCGACGCCACCAAGATCAACACCCAGAAGATGGCCCTTGAGGAGGGGGACCTCCATGAGGGGTACTGGAGCTACGAGATCCCAGGCCAGCCCGCCGGAACCTATATGGCGGTCTTCGTCAAGGTGAACGATGGGGAGCGGTGGGCCGAAGACGGCCCATACATCATATTCTGGTCGGCAGAGGCCTCCCCCGAGGCGCCGCCGGCCACCGCCAGCCCTCCAGAGGTAGAGGTGGCGGAAAGAGGGGCCGTCGGCGAGACCAGGAAGGAAGGGATGCTCTTCGTCGAGTCTACGACCGTCGTCGGGAGGGGGGACGTCTCGATCAAAAACGAGATCCGGGAGGATAACGCCAGGTACAAAGAGGAGCTGGACGGGAAGGGATCGATAGAGATGCAGTCCGAGAAGACGATAAACAAAGGAAACCCCGTCGTCAACATCACCGATTCCAGGCTCCTCGTCTTCGACCAGGGATACCTCAAGGGCTTCAAGATCATGCAGTCCCCCAGCTTCCACGGCGGAATGGGAGCGAGCGTAACCGAGAGGTTCAACGCCACCACCCTCGAGAAGAGCGAAACGGGGACTATATCCTCGTACAACAGGTCTGAGCACGCCCTCCTCTTCAACAGCCAGCAGGCCTTTGAGGGGATATGGGGTACCAGGACCGAGTACTCAAACTTCAACAAGAAGATTAAAGCGGACCAGACCCTCACCGGGACCTTCGAGACCCAGAAGAGGATCACCTTCAAGGACTAAAGGGGCGGAGACGCTCGGGGGACGCCAGAGGGGTCTAGGGCCTTCCAGCCCTGACCGCCCTCTTCCAGATCTCGTCCGCCCTGTCCACCACGGCCGCGATCTGATCGTGGATCTCGAGCCGGTGCTTGATGTCTCCAGCCTTGAGGGCGGAGTCCACCGAAAGCCTCACCATCTCTCGGCTCTCGGCCCGGAGCTCCTCCGACTCCTGCCACATCTCTTCGGCGGCCTCCGGGTCCGCCGACCGGAGGTCCACCGATCGGCTCCGGAGCTCGTCGGACCGTCTCAGAAGCTCTGCCGCCTCCTTCTTCTGCCGTTCCGACTCCCTCTGGAGCTTCAGCATATCCTCCTCCATCTCCTCTAAGCTCCTCTCTACGAAGACCTCATCAACGCCGAACACGGATCTGAACCTCCTAGATCATCTCCAAAAGACCTCATGAAAACGCAGGTCGGCCGTCAGCTCGGGGTGGAAGGCGAGCCCCAGGAGGTTCTCCTGCCTCGCCGCCACCGCCACCTCCTCGATCATGGCGAGGGGCTCGACCCCCGCCCCCCAGCCGACGATCGCCGGGGCCCTGATGAAGACCCCGCGGTAGGGAGAGTCGAAGCCCGCCACCTCGAGGTCCGCCTCGAAGGACTCCCTCTGGGACCCGAAGGCGTTCCTCGTCACCCTGACGTCGAGGAGGCCCAGGGGAAGAAACCTCGTCTCCTCGACGATCTCCTTTGATATGACGATCAGCCCCGCACAGGTGGCCATGATGGGGACTCCCGCCATCGCGGCGGCTGCGACCTCATCTCCGACCCCGGTCCGCGCCAGGTGTCTCGCGATGGTGGTGCTCTCCCCGCCGGGGAGGACGATCCCGTCGCAGCCGGGGACGATCCCCCCCCTCCTGACCTCCACCACCGAACCTTCCGACCCCAGGCCCACCTCCATGGCGCGGACGTGCTCGGAGACGTCGCCCTGGAAGGCCACGACGCCGATCCTCGATCTACCAACCCCTGGTCTGGAGGGTCTCCCCCTCGCCGAGGGTCCCGGCATCGATCCCCTTCATCGGCTCGCCGAGGCCTATGGATGCCTCGAGAAGCTTCTCGGGGTCGTCGTAGTTGTTCACCGCCTCGACGATCGCCGAGGCCATAATCTCAGGCCTCTGGGATTTGAATATGCCGGAGCCGACGAAGACGCCGTCCGCCCCCATCTGCATCATCAGCGAGGCGTCGGCAGGGGTGGCGATACCCCCGGCGGCGAAGTTCACCACAGGAAGCCTCTGCATATCTCTGCACTCGAGGACCAGCTCAAAATCCGCCTCGATATCCCTTGCGACCTTCGAGAGCTCCTCGTCAGCCATCCCCTTTAGGCTCCTGATCGAGCCCCCGATCAGCCTCATGTGCCGGACCGCCTCCCGGACGTCGCCGGTCCCAGCCTCCCCCTTGGTCCTGACCATGGCCGCCCCCTCCTTGATCCTCCTCAGGGCCTCCCCCAGGTTCCTCGCACCGCAGACGAAGGGGACGGTGAACTTGGACTTGTCGACGTGGAACTCATCGGCGGGTGTCAACACCTCCGACTCGTCGATCATGTCGACCCCGATCGCCTCCAGGATCTGAGCCTCGGCAAAGTGGCCGATCCTGACCTTGGCCATCACCGGTATCGTCACCGCATCGATGATCTCCATGATGATCTTGGGGTCGGCCATCCTGGCCACCCCGCCCATCTTCCTTATGTCAGCCGGCACCGCCTGGAGGGCCATCACGGCCACGGCCCCCGCATCCTCTGCGATCACGGCCTGCTCGGGGGTGGTGACGTCCATGATGACACCCCCCTTCTGCATCTTGGCAAAGCCGCGCTTGAGCAGCTCCGTGCCGAAACGTAGTTCTTCCAGTTGCATGATAGTCAGATGCCCCGATCTTTTTTAAGCCGCTTACAAGTGAGGGCCTATTAAATAAACTTTGCTCCCAGTCCCCTTGTCGCCATCGATAAAAACGGTATTGGAAGGGGTGGTGGAGGCCCTAACCCTCGGCAGGAAGCCGGCCCCCCACCTCGAGCTATCCGAACCTATTCCCTGTAGATCTCGTACATGTAGATGTCTTTGTCCCCCTTCCGATCGTCGACCCAGACGATCTTGTCGCTCCCCGTCCGGGGATCGGTCTGGTTGCCGGGACCGGTGAAGATCTCCATCTCCCTTCCGGTAGCCAGGTCCAACGCCCGGATGTCCCAGTCCCCGTCCCGATCGTCCTGCCAGACCAGCACCCCATCCTGAAGGTGGGGCCTCGTCTGGTTCGAGGGGTCGAAGGTGAGCTGCTCGACCTTGCCTGTGGCGAGATCGTAGGAGTAGAGATCCCAGTTCCCGTTTCGATCATCCTGCCAGACGACGAGGGACCCGTCGGTGGTGGGATAGATCTGGTCCCCGGGACCGGCGTAGACCGGCGTTCGGGTCGTGCCGGACCACATATAGACGTCCCAGTCGCCCTTCTGGTTGTCCTGGTAGACGACCAGGCTTCCGCCTGCATCGGGCTCTCCTCCCCTGGGGGGTATCGCCTCCATCGTCTCGGTGGTGTAGAGGGGCTTCTTCTGGACCCGCCATCCGAAGGACGCTATCGGTAGGTCTCCCCAGGCCAGCATCTCCTCGCTGATGGAGGGCCTGGTGGGGACGGAGATCCCCCTCTGCAGCTGGGTCCTGTTGACGGTGGGTATATCCAACGCCCTGATCGCCCAGGAGCCGAACTCCTCTTCGAGGTACATCCAGACGACGACGTCGTTTCTGATGTCGGGGTACATGTCGAAGTCCCTCCCAGCCGCGAGGGGCCACTCGACGTTCTCGACGAGGTTGTATAGGTATATGTCGGGGTTCTGGGTTCGGTTGTCCATCCAGACGACCCATTCCCCGCTGACGGCGGGGCTCGTCTGGTCGCCGGAGGCCTGACAGATGACGCTCGTCTGGTCAGACCCCAGGTTCCTGTACCCGAACTTTCCGGTCGGAGAGATCAGCCAGGCGAGCCTCGAATCGAAGTCGAACTCCACCTCGCCGGAGCTTCTCGCTACCTCCTTATCCTTCCAGGTGTTGGGATCGAAGGTGTGGATCGACCAGCCCTCGTCGGTCGCCTCCTGATAGACGATCCGCTTCCCGTAGACCTTCGGCTTGACCTGCTCTCCAGCCCGGGCGTAGGCTCTCCCCCACTCCGTATCCCAGAAGTAGTAGCTGACGTCGCCGGTGGTCGAATCCTCCCAGACGATGATGTTTCCGCTTACGTGCGGATTTATCTGGTCCCCCTCGCCGGTCAGCTTCCTCTCCTCACCGGTGACGAGGTCCCAGGCGTAGACGTCCCAGTCGCCGTTCCTGTCGTCCTGCCAGACCAGAAGGTCCCCGCTGATCCCGGGGTTGATCTGATCCCCGGACCTCGGGGCCGGCGGCTTGATCGGGGCCCCGTCCAAGTCCCTCGCCGAGATGTCCCAGCTTCCCGAGGAGTTGTCCATCCAGGCGACGCGCCTTCCGCTGACAGCGGGGTTCATCTGAGATCCCCGCCCTTCGGCGACGACGACCTCGTCCCCCGAGGAGAGGTCGAGGGCCAGGAGATCCCAGTCGCCCTTCCGATCGTCCTGCCAGACCAGAAGGTCCCCGCCGACGGCGGAGTTCCTCTGGTTGCCCGGAGCCCGGACCAGGGGCCTCTCGAACCGGTTGTAGAAGTCGAAGCCGAAGATGTCCCAGTCGCCGCCCCGGTTGTCGGACCAGAGGATGAGGCTTCCGTTGGTGGCTATGTCCACCTTCTTCAGAAGCAATAAAGGATCGTCCTCGATCGACCTCGTCATGATCCGCGAATTGACCTGGCTGTAGTCGATCCAGACCAGCCGGTCGCCGCTCAAAATCTGAGATCCTCCTACGACCCTGACGTAGAAGGGAAAGCCAACACCGTCGTTGGGCTTCTGATGAAGAGGTCCTGTGACGGCAGGGATCTCCTGGACCTGCTTCAGGTCGTAGACGTATACGTCGTAGTCGCCGTTCCGATCGTCGAGCCAGGCGACCCGGCTTCCAGAGATGACGGGCTGGACCTGGTTATCTATGCTGGTGGTGATCACCGTCTCCGCGTCGGTGGTGAGGTTTTTGGCCCTGATGTCCCAGTTCTCGTTCCGATCGTCCATCCAGACTATCACGTCCCCATAAACCCAGGGTGCCTCCTGCTTTCCTGGATCGGTCGTCACCTGGGCCTCCGTCCGGCTGGCCAGGTCGTAGACGAATATGTCCCAGTTCCCCGCCCGGTTGTCCATCCAGGCTACGGTATCGCCCCAGATCATCGCCGTGGCCTTCTTGGAGGTGGCTGTGGTGATCTGCTCCTCGGATTTGGCCGCTACGTCGTAGACGTATATCTGGTCGCCGCCGCTCCGGTCATCGATCCAGACGACCCGGCCGTCCGCCACCATCCCGTACCGCTGATCTGAGGGGTCGTCGGTCACCCTCGTCTCCTCCTCCGTCCTGAGGTCGTAGAGGAACAGGTCGAGGTTTCCCGATCGGTTGTCGGTGTATAGTATCAGGTCGCCGCTGATGCTGGGGCTGCTCTTCTCGTCCTCGGCGTCGGTGATCTGAGCCTCCTGGGATGTGGAGAGGTCGATCATGTAGACGTTGAACTTCCCGGTCCGGTCGTCGGTCCAGACCACCCGATCCCCGTCGATCCAGGGGTTTGTGCAGTTGTAAGAGCCGGAGGTGATCTGGTCGTCGGCCTGGAGGCTGAAGTCGTATATGTAAACGTCAGAGTCGGGGGCCCGATAGTCGGTCCAGACGACGCCCCGATCCCCCAGAGCCGGCTCCATCTTGAGGGAGCCCGGACTTATGGCCGTCTCCTCCTCGGTATCTAGGTTGTAGAGGTAAACCTCCGCTACGCCGCTCCGGTGGTCCTGCCAGGCGACGAGGTCTCCCCTCACCGCTGGAGCGGTCTGGAGCCCAGGCCTCACGATCACCTTCTCCGTCTTCGTCGATAAATCGTAAACGATAATATCGTAGTCCCCGGTCCTGTTGTCAGACCAGACCAGGAGATCTCCGTCGATGGCCGGGAAGATCTGCTCCCCCGGAGCCACGGATACGGGGCTCTCCCGGCCGGCCTTCAGATCGTAGAGGTAGATGTCGGAGTTGCCGTTCCGGTCGTCGACCCAGACGATCAGGTCGCCGCTGATCTTCGGCTGGATCTGGTCTTTGGGATCGGTGGTGATCCTCCGCTCCTCGCCGGTCGCGAGATCGTACATGTATATGTTCCAGTCGCCGTCCCGGTCGTCCATCCACACCACCCGATCGCCGTCTATGTCAGGAAGAAACTGGCTTCCGTTGGCATCTGTGACCAGGATCTCCTCTCTTGTGACGTAGTCGTAGAGGTAGATGTCGGACTCCCCGGACCTCATATCCTGCCATACGATCCGGTTCCCCGATACCGCAGGATGGTCCTGATGGCCAGCATAGAAGGAGACGCCCCTCTCGGTCCCCGTCTCCAAGTCGTACATGAATATGTCAAAGTTGCCGCTTCTGTTGTCCGCCCAGGCCACGATGTGGCCGTCTATGGCAGGCTGCCCCTGCAGCCCGCCCGATGTGCAGATGGGACGCTCCTTTCCCCCACTCAATCCGGAGGCGACGCCCGCCAGAAGCAGCGCCGCCGCAAATAAAATTATGGTCCGCCTCGACATCTTAGCACTCATCCTGTCGAAGTTGAGCTGACGATCTCAACGCCAGGAAGGAGGGGGACGAATATATAAGGACTTACCTCCCGCCCGGAAGCATTCTCCCTTTTAGGTATACTCGCATTATAGATGTGGACAACAAGATCAAATCATGTCGGAGGGGAGATGAAGGGCATTTCCCTGAGCTGGGGAGGGATGCCAAGAAGGCAAGAGCCCTACTTTCCCCGAACCACGATGGTGAGGACGTCCTCGTCGGCGAGGACGTGGTCGAGGCCCACCGATTGGCCCGGGAACTTGGCGCTCTTCCCCCAGACCTTGGCGTACCGGAAGAGCCGGACGAAGTCCCGGTGGAGGTGCTCGCAGACGGTCCTCACCGTAGACCCATCCAGGATCACCAGAGGGTCCTTCATGTCCACCTTGTCCCGCTGGGGCTTCAGGTATACCCTGATGAAGCCGAGGGTATCGTATATCAGACATTTCAGCTCCTCAACGCCGATCTCCTTCTCGACGGATAGGGGTACGAAGTCGTGAGCGATGGTGTTCTTGATATCCTCCCGGACGTCGTCGTACTCGAGGTCGATCTTGTTTATGACGGCGATCTTGGGGACGTAGATCCTGTTTCCGGCGAGGAAGTCGACGAGGGTCTCGGTGTCCACGTCCTCCCGGATGGTGATGATCCCGTTGACGACCCCGTAGGCCCGGAGGATCTCAGCGATCTCCACCTCGGTCATCTTGGTGAGGGGGACGGTGTTTCTTACGATGATTCCCCCCTTATCCGAGGGGCTGAGGTGGATGTCGGGAGGGACCTGATCGAGCCTGATCCCAGCCTCGTAGAGCTCCCGCTTCAAGACGTCGAGGCGATAGTTGTATACGTCCCCCATCAGGAGGATGATGTCTGCGGCCCTCGCCGCGGTGATCACCTCTCGGCCCCTCCCCTTCCCCTTGGAGGCGCCCTTTATGATGCCGGGCATGTCCAGGATCTGGATCTTGGCGCCCTTGTACTCCATCACCCCAGGGATCACCTCCAGGGTAGTGAAATGGTAGGCCCCCACCTCGGCGTCCGAACCCGTCAGCCGGTTGAGGAGGCTCGACTTTCCGACGGAGGGGTAGCCGACGAGGGCCACCGTCGCGTCCCCCGACTTCTTTACGTAATACCCCTTCCCGCCTCCTGCGCCCTTGATCCTCTGGAGGTCCTGTTGAGCCTTCAGCTTCGCTATCTTGGCCTTCAGCTTTCCTATGTGGTGCTCTGTGGCCTTGTTCTTCTGGGTGTTGAAGATCTCCTCTTCTATCGCCTGGATCTGCTCGTCGATCGTCGCCATCGATAACCTGCCTTCAAAGGTCCCCGTCTCGCCTTTTCCGCCGGGGATACGCATCTCTCAGCCCCCTGGGGGCCGCCTAGATATTAATGGTTTGGTTTCTGGGTATGGGATCCCATGGTCGACTTGATCGGAGATCGCTCGGTCCTTCGGGGGGGCTCCCTCCGGGGTATGGAGGGATCGAACTAAGCCGATCGTCGGCTATGGAAGGGTCAGCCCTCACCCGAAGCCCCAAGCCAAAAGTATAAATATCGCCCCTCCATGACTATCCCCGATCCGGGGTATAGTATGAAGTGGCAAGGCAATTCAAAGAGGAAGTTCACCGGCGGAAGGCTGATCTCAAACCGGGGAAAGCAGAAGCATGAGCTCGGGAGAGAGGCGGGCGAGCCGAACGTCGACACCACCAGAAAGAAGCAGATCAGGACCAGAGGCGGCAACATCAAGGTAAGGCTCCTCCGATGCGACGCCGCCACCGTAGCCGATCCAGTCACCGGCAAGGCCAAGATCGCGAAGATCGAGAGCGTCAAGGACAACGGCGCGAACCTCAACTACATCAGGAGAAACATCATCTCCAAAGGCGCCATCATAAAGACCGACCTGGGCGATGCGAAGGTCACCAGCAGGCCGGGGCAGGATGGGGTCATCAACGCCGTCCTGATCGCCGAGGGATCCGCAAAGATCTGATCATTTTGATGTACCTGATATTCAGGTGTTCCAGGTGCGGGCGCCACCTATATGCGGAGGATGGCGCCGCCACCAGAGCCTGCCCCTGTGGGAGGCGGATCAGGCTCGATGGGGTGAGGGTCCTCTCCCGGGCAAAGGACGAGCGAGAGGCCGGAGACCAGGTGAGAGCCCTCCAGATGGCGGGGCGGCAGATGACAGGATTTTCCCCGGCAGGCTGATCTTCTCTGAAGGCCCCGATCTGGAGGCCGATGGACCGGTCTCCCGCCGGGCGAGCCCCTCGCCTGGCCGAAGTCCTCAAGCCTCCGGCCGAGGGGAGGCCCGGCCGCCGCCTCAGCCAGCGATGGGGTTCAATAACTATATAAGCCTCCAGGAAGAGCCCCCGACCGGGGTGATAAATTGTCGGAAGGGCACTTTAAAGCGTCTATGGTGATGGCCACGGCCTTGTTCCTGGCCCTATCGGGACCTCTTGCCTCCTCCACCCTCTGGAGCTCGGGGATTTACGGCCTCGGATACGGCTCCGTCTCTTGGCCTTCGATGAAGGCCGGGACGGGTGAGGAGATCGTCCAGCTCGGGAGCTACGGCATACCGACGGCCCGGGCATCAACGGTGCCGGTCGTCCAGATAGGAAACTACACCGTCGAGAACGTCACCACTGCGGAAACCTCAGGGTCCGTCCAGCTGAGCGGCTACTACCAGAACATGGGAAGCTTTACGAACATATACTTCCGGCCGATCCTCGGCGGCAGCTTCGGCAGCGGCGGTAGCAGCGGATGCTGCGGCGGCTGATCCCTCCATAGTGAGGGGGCGGCCTCCCATTTTTTTATCTTTCCGGATGGCGGCATCGGAGCTCGGCGCCATAATTCGCATATCCAGCTTGGCCCCGATCCTCCAGGCCGGATCTCAGATCCACCTATAGTGCAGCAGGACCTCAGGGACGAAGTCGTGGAGGAGGCTGTTCTCGACGTAGCCGAAGAAGAGGCAGCCTTCGCACTCCCGGACGATCTCCTCCCGCCTCCTCTTCGACGCCTCCCAGACGGAGGCGAGGCCCTGAGATACGTTCCCCAGGGCCTCCTTGTGGACCCTGCAGGCCTGGACCGTCCCGTCGGAGGCGACGGAGAGGACGATCTCGGGGGCGTGACACCTGAAATCCGGCCTCTGGTCTCGGACCATCTTGAGGTAGGTGACCGAGTTTATGATCGGCTCGCCTCTCCTCTTCATATCGATCAGATCTTCGATCGACCGCCGGTACCCGGGGAGGTCAGCTTCCCTGATCCTAAAGTCGTCCAAGGCCCCCCCCTCCCCCAGACGGATCGGCTCAAAGGAGACGAGGGCGCCGAGCTCCTTCGCGAGGCGGACGATCTCCGAGAGCTCCCCGAGGTTCTTTCTGCTGATGACGCAGTTGATCATCACCCTGTGGCCGGCCCTCCGGGCGGCCCTGATCCCCTCGAGGACCGGATCCAGGGGAGCCCCCCGGATCTCCTTATAGGAGCCGATCCCGTCGACGGAGACGGATAAAAGGTCGAGGTCGGATAAGTCGCCTACCCTCTCGGCGAGAAGGGCGCCGTTGGTGATGAGGGAGGTGACCATCCCCAGGGCCTTGGCGTGGCGGAGTATGGCAGGAAGGTCGGGCCGGAGGAGGGGCTCGGCGGTCCAGGCGTTGTAGACCCCGATCCCAAAGGATCCCGCATCGTCGAGCATCGCGAACACCTCGTCGGCGGTCATCTCCCGGCCGGGGGTCCGCCAGTACTCGCAGAAGGGGCAGCGGAGGTTACACCGGGCGTTGATCCCGTGGGATAGGACAAACGGCCTCCTCCTCACCCTCATCTGGACGAGGGCCTTGATGGCGATCTCTGGGTTGAAGGAGGTCATAGTCGCCGCCTCGCGCTCACTTCAGAAGCCTCGCCGGGACGATCTGCCCCAAGAGGAGGACGCTTTGGTCCTCGCCCCGGCGGATAAGCTCGGTGCGGCCGCCGTTCACCAGGACCTCGGGGCAGCGGGGCTGGCCGTTGTAGACCGAGGCCATGGAGAAGCCGTAGGCTCCGGCGTCGAGCATCGCGATGAGGTCGCCACGCTCGACCTTGGGAAGCTCCCGATCCTTTGCCAGGACGTCCCCGCTCTCGCAGATCGGGCCGACGACGGTGTACCTCTCCTCCGCCTCCCCATCCGCCCGGTTTGCGACGACGACGTGATGGTAGGCGTCGTAGAGCATCGGCCTCGCCAGGAGGTTGAAGCCGGCGTCGACGCCGACGAAGTTGACATGGGCCCTCTTGACGACGTTGACCCTGGTGAGGAAGAGGGTGGAGTCGGCGACGATGCTTCGCCCCGGCTCCAGGATCATCCTCGGGCTTATCCCGAGCCTCTGGCACCCCTCCTCGAAGATCGGCGTGATGCCGGATGCCAGCTCCGACGGCGTCGGGGCCTTCGTCCCGGGGGTGTAAGGTATGCCGAGACCGCCGCCGAAGTCGATCATATCTATGGTGCCCCCGACCTCGACGATCCGGCCGACAAGCTCCATCATCCTCGCCGCCGCCTCGACGAAGGGGGAGGTTTCGAGGATCTGGGAGCCGATGTGGCAGTGGAGGCCGACGGGGGTGACCCCCTCGAGGCCCATGGCAGTTCTATAGACCTCCACGACCTCCTGCCAGGGGATCCCGAACTTGGAGGTCTTCAGGCCGGTGGCGATCTTGGGATGGGTCTTGGCGGAGACGTCGGGGTTCACCCGGAAGGCCACCTGGGCCTCCTCCCCGATCTCTCGAGCCACCTCATCGATGGTCAGAAGCTCGTCCAGGGAGTCGGCGGAGATCCGGACGCCAGCCTCCAGGGCCATCTCCAGCTCCACCCTCCTCTTCGAGTTGCCGTTGAAGAGGACCTTCTCTCTGGGGATCCCCGCCATCCGCACCAGAGAGAGCTCCCCGGCGGAGAAGACGTCCGCCCCCAGCCCCTCCTCCGCCAGAATCCGGAGGAGGGCCAGGTTACCGTTCGCCTTGACGGCGAAGTAGATATCCGCCTTGGGGAAGGCCTCCCGGTAGGCCCGTCCGTTCGCCCTCAGCCGAGCCTCGCTCGTCACGTAAAGGGGGGTTCCGAAATCCTCGGCGATATCGACGACGTCGACCCCGTCGATCAGAAGGTGGCCCCCTTCCGCCCTCAGGTGATCCTTCGTCCCGAACATACCTATGGATGAAGGGGCCAGGGGCGTAAAATCTTTTTCATGGCTTTCCGCTGGCGAGATCTCGGCCCGGCCCTTCGGAGGTCGCGGGAGAGGGGATCATCGCCACCTCCACCCCCGCCTGCTCCAAGAACCGGAGCGCCTCGTCGTCGGGGTAGGGATTGCCGTAGACGACCCTTTTGATCTGGGAGTTGATGATGATCTTGGCGCAGAGGATGCAGGGCTGGTGGGTGCAGTAGAGGGTGGCGCCGCTGGTGCTGACGCCGTGGATCGCCGCCTGGATGATGGCGTTCTGCTCGGCGTGGACGGCCCGGCAGAGCTCATGACGAAAGCCGCTCTCGACGTTCTCGCGGCGGCACCCGGCCTCGAGGCAGTGGGGGAGGCCCGTAGGGGCGCCGTTGTACCCGGTGGAGAGGATCCTCTTCTCCCTCACCAGGACGGCGCCGACCTGGTGTCTGAGACAGGTGGAACGGGATGCGACCACCCTCGCTATCTCCATGAAGTACTCGTCGAGGGAGGGCCTTTCCATGGCCTCGGCTTTGAGCCGATCCGATATCACTCTTTCCATTCCAGCCTCAAAACTTCTTTCACCAACGCCAACCCGGCCCAGCTCCGCCCTGCTGCCCGCTCCGCCATCCTGCAACATCCTGCCGTCCCTCCCGCGGGGCAGCCTGGCGGGGACGGCCGAGGGCGGAAAGTTAATATCACCATCTCGATCGATGGAGAGGCCATGACGATTCATTGGGCCGACGTGGCGGCCGAGAAGCTAGCGGATGGTGGCCCCCATACGGTGGCTACGGGGATCACCCCTTCCGGCCAGATCCACCTCGGCAATATGCGGGAGGTCATGACCGCCGACGCCGTCTTTCGGGCGCTCCTCGATCGGGGGTGCGACGCCCGACTGATATACATCGCCGATACCTACGACCCCCTCCGGAGGCTCTACCCGTTCCTGCCGAAGAGCTTCGAGGAGCATGTGGGTAAGCCTTTATCGGAGATCCCCTGCCCCGAGGGCTGCTGCGAGAGCTACGCAGACCACTTCCTCCTCCCCTTCTTCGAATCCCTGGAGAGGCTGGGGATCAGGCCCGAGGTTTACCGGGCGGACAGGATGTACAAGGACGGCCACTACGTCGACGCCATCAAGGCAGCCCTCCTCAGGAGGGACGAGATCGCCAAGATCCTGAAGGAGGTATCCGGTCGGGACCTCCCCGCCGGCTGGTCTCCCCTGGACGCCATCTGCGAGAGCTGTGGGAGGCTGAACAGCACGAAGGTGACGGGATTCGACCTCGACGGCGAGACGGCCGACTACGTCTGCCGATGCGGCCATGCGGGGACGACGAGCTTCCGGGGCGGAGGAAAGCTCGCCTGGAGGATCGACTGGCCCGCCCGGTGGTCGATCCTGAAGGTGACGGTGGAGCCCTTCGGAAAAGACCACGCCACCTCCGGGGGGTCTTACGACACCGGCAAGAGGATCTCCGAGGAGGTCTACGGGTACCCCGCCCCCTACCCCGTCGTCTACGAGTGGATCCACCTGAAGGGGAAGGGGGCGATGCACTCCTCCACCGGGATCGTCGTGACGATCAGGGACATGCTGGACGTCGTCCCGCCGGAGGTCCTCCGCTACCTGATCATCAGGACGAAGCCCGAGAAGCATATCGAGTTCGACCCCGGCCTCCCCCTCCTCTCCCTCATCGAGGAGTACGACCGCCGGGCGGGGGAGGAGAGGGCTATCGAGCTATCGAAGGTCGGGGAGGAGCCGCCGTCCGCCATACCCTACCGGCACATGGTGACGGCGGTCCAGATCGCCGGAGGCGACCAAAAGATGCTGATGGAGGTCCTGAAGAGGAGCGGCTACGACACCTCAGAGCGGGACCGGATCCTATCCCGGGCCGCCAACGTCAGGGCCTGGCTCGACAGGTACGCCCCGCCTTTCGTCAAGTTCCAGCTCCAGGACGCCCTGCCGGCGAAGATCAAGAACGTCGAACCCGGGCTCCGGGAGGCCCTGGGCGCCCTGGCGGAGAGGATCGAGGGTAAGACCGCCGAGGAGATCCACAACGAGGTCTACGCCGTCGCCGAGGAGAGGGGGATCGAAGCAAAGATGCTCTTCAGCGCGATATACGTCGCCTTCCTGGGGCAGAAGCAGGGGCCGAAGGCCGGATGGTTTTTGGCGAGCCTCGACAAAAAATTCGTCAGGGAGAGGCTCCTCGCAGCCTCCGCCGATTAGATCGGATCCGGATGGTAAGGGGTCGCAGAAGATGGCGACGGATCGCAGCAGATCGAGGGGAGAGACGATGGCCCAGGGCGACAGAGAAGGAGGCGGCACCATGAGGGAGGGAACGGAGGATAAGATCGCCGTCTACCTCGCCGGCCCCCTCTTCAGCCGCGCCGAGATGGAGGGGGCAAGATCTCTGAAGAGGGAGATGGAGGCGGCCTTCGGCGACAGGATCGAGGTGGTCTGGCCCTTCGAGGTCGCCTCCGGATCGAAGGGGGAGATCTTCCGGGCGAACCTGGCGGCCCTGAGCCGGTCTCCCCTGATGGTGGCGATCCTGGACGGCGCCGCCGTCGACGACGGGACCGCCTGGGAGGTGGGCTGCCACTTCGCCCTCTTCGGCCGGCGGGCGATCGGGATCAGGACCGACATCCGTCGGGCCGGGGAGGCCCCCGACTCGAGGGTGAACCTGATGATAGAGGAGGCCTGCAGGGCGGTGGTCGGGGACCTGGGGGGGCTCCTCCGGGAGCTGGCAGCCGCCCTGGAGGAGATCAAGCCACGATAGTTGAACGCCATGGGACCAAGCTCCAAAACCGGTTGAATGACGACGGCAAGGCCGATCCCCAACGAGCCCCTCCTCCTGGTGGAGGGGAGACGCCGAGGGCTGGTGGCCGCAGACCTCCACATAGGGATAGAGCACCAGCTCTGGCTCGGCGGCGCCAGCGTCCCGAGCCAGACCGGAAAGATGCTGGCGGGGCTCAGGCTCCGGGCGGAGGAGGTCGAGCCCGACCGAGTCATCCTCCTTGGGGACGTCAAGCACAACCTCCCCTGGACCTCCTTTCAGGAGAAGGGCGAGGTCCCCTCCTTCCTCAAGGCGCTATCAGAGGTTGCGAAAGTGGAGGTCATCGCCGGAAACCACGACATCGGGATCAATGAACTCGCCCCGCCGGGGGTAGTCGTCCACCCCCCCACGGGGGCGGTCATCGACTCCGTCGGCTACTTTCACGGCCACACCTGGCCCGACCCGGAGGTCTTCGAGGCGGAGATCCTGGTGGCCTCCCACCTCCACCCAGCGGTGAGGCTCGCCGACCGGATCGGCTCCGGCCCCCCCGAGAGGGCGTGGGTGAGGACGCCCCTATCCAAGGAGGGGCTGAGGGAGGAGTACGGCCGGGATATCGAGGGGCCCGAGATGACGATCGTCCCCGCCTACAACCCCCTCTGCGGGGGCTACCCCCTCGACGCCGTCACCCGGGAGGACCGGGGGCCGATCCCGAGGATGGCCCGCCTCGACCTCGCCAGGGTCTACCTCCTGGACGGGACAGACCTCGGAAGGCTCGACCGGATAAGGCTCGTCCAGGCGAAGAGGACCGGAAGGCTCCGCTAAAGTTATATCCCCGGGGGTTCTGGACGAAGCCATGGAAGAGAGAGCGAGGCTTTTGGAGCTCCTAAGGACGAGGGCGCTCCGGGTGAGGAGGATCACCCTCTCATCGGGGAAGACGAGCGACTACTACGTCGACGCCCGGGAGGTCGTCCTCCACCCAGAAGGGGCGTACCTGACGGGAAGGCTCCTCCTCGAGTTGATCGACCCCGAGGCGGTGGCCGTCGCCGGGATGACCCTGGGGGCGGACCCGATCGTGACGGCGATATCCATCGTCGGCCACCTCCAAGGGCGAGACCTCTCGGCTTTGATCATAAGAAAGGAGCCGAAGGGGCACGGGACGGGGAAGTTTGTGGAAGGACCGACCCTCCCTGAGGGGTCGAAGGTGGCGGTAGTCGACGACGTCGTCACCACCGGCTCGTCTCTGATAAAGTCGATTGAGCGGCTTCGGGGCGAGGGGTACCGGCCGGTCCAGGTTCTCGCCATCCTCGACCGGGAGGAGGGAGGAAGGGAGAGGCTGGAGGCCTCTGGTTACAGCCTGAAGTCCCTCTTCACCAGGGAGGACCTCCTCGTAAGATCGGGGCCTTAGCTGACGTTCAGCTGCCTTCCGCTCCGATCGCCGCAGACGATCTGGCGGGACCGGCCCTCAAAGTCGGTGTAGGTCACCTGGGAGGTGACGGGGTAGAGGCCCGGAGCCTCCCCCCTCACCAGATAGGCGACTTGCGTCGAGCCTCCCGGCGAGAGGTTCACCGACGGAAGACCCGAACTCTGAACCGAGAGCCCCGGGGGGATCGCCGGGAAGACGGAGACGTCCAAGGCGGACTCGCCGGTGTTGCCGAGCCAGAGCATAACAGAGATCTCTTCCCCTACACCCGCATGGTAGCGGTCGAGCTGCTGCTCTACGTGGATCCCCACCACCATGAGGGCCAGCAGGACCGGAACCATAAGACAAGTCTTCATCAAACCCCCGTTTTTGATACGTCGAGATTTAAAGGTAGCTTTCATATAAGAGCTACGTGACCCCTCCGCGCCCCCTTTCCATCCCCATCAAGGGGCTCAAAGGGACAAAAAAATACTTATCATGGTGGAGCCAGGTGTACCTGCGATGGACGTTTCGTACTCGGTCTGGCGCGATACGGCAGCGGAGAGGCTGGAGCTGGAGGGCGATAGTTTCTCCTTCCTCTTCGACCGGCGGTATTCCAACCGCCTCAACAGGATGAGCCGCGTATTCTTCGAGGCTTACGCGAAGGCCACCCTGGAGGTCTCAGTCGAGGAGGACCGGTTCCCGAGCCTCAGCGAGATCGAGTCGAGGATGGAGAGCGGCGCCATCTACGCTTACAAGGATCGGCTGATGAGGTCCACCGGCTTCTTCGAGGAGGTGAAGATCTCAGGGATATCCTATCTGATCCCCAGGGCGAGGCGTTTCGTCGACAAGAGCGGGACCTATACAGACCTGATCCTCAACCTGGAGAGGGGGGAGGTGATCCTCCCCCGGAGGGAGAAGCCCTCCGCTGCCGTCCCACGGCCGGGAGAGGAGACCACCGAGGCGTTGGCAGAGGATGCCGATCCCTTCGGGGAGGAGACCTCCCCAGATGAGGAGCCGATCGCCCCGGTGGGAGCGGAGGAGGTCCGGGCCGAGGAGGCGGACGCAGGGGGAAAGGAGGAGCCCCGTCCTTTGGAGGAGCCCGCCCCGAATGAGAAACTTCCGGAGGATGTGCCGAGGGGGTTTGAGGCCCCGACGAGGGAAGAGACTCCGGCGGGGGCTCCCGCAGAGATCGAGGCCGGCGAGGCTCCGCCCGATAAGTCGGGGGAGATCGTCGAATCCCAAAGGGGGGGCGAGGCGAAAGAGCCGTCGGTGAAGGAGGGTTCCTTCGAAGAGACGGCCTTTGTTGATGCGACCGTCCCGATAGAGGCCGCGGCCCCCAAGGTGGCTGCGAGGCCCCCCGCCGCGAAGAGGCCGTCGCCCCCGCATGCTCCTGAGCCGAAGGGGGGGAAGGGCCTTCCGGGCTGGGGGAGGGGCCATAAGGGCCCGATCCTGGCCCTGGCTGGAGGAGCCCTGGTCATCTTGATGGCGGCGTTATTGCTCTTCTGGCCCTCCGGCCCGGATATCCCAGCCCAGCCGTCGGAGTTCGTCAGCTATTCCGCTTACCTAACCAACTCCTCCGGGAGCACGTACCTCAACTTGGACGTAACAAACCCCAAGGGGCTGGAGAGCAGGGTCGAGCTGGTCCTCCCGCCGGACGTGGACAGGAGCATCAGCGCCACAGGCGGGATCGTCACCATATCCTACACCAACACCACCGTCATCCAGCTCGCCTCTCGGAACAACGCCAGCGTCTCGGTCGCCCTCAACGACGAGTACATCCTCGTCCCCGTCACCTTCAACGTGGCGGTCCCGATGGATTACGATTCCAGCGTCATCGTATACGACAAGGACTACCAGGTCAGCCGGACCAACAGCACCATCAGCCTCCTCTGCAACTGCACCGAGGAACGTCTGGAGTTCGATCAGATCTACAATGCGAAGAAAGTTATTGGCGGTCCCGGTCCCCAGGCGGGAGGCCCAGCGAACGCTACAGATGGCCCTCCAACTGGGACTCCTGGACCGCAGCCGTAAGACCATCTCAAAGGAAGGCTACGTCGAGGTGCCGGTGACGGGGCCCCTCCCGGGGCTGGAGGCGCGCCTCCAGGAGGCCCCCGACTTCTATGACAAAAACCCGGAGCTCGCCGACCTTCTCGCCGATTCTATATCCCGGGTGGAGAGGGTGCTCCTCCCCAAAGGCTGGTCGATCCTGGGGAAGGTGATCATCGTCAAGGTCGACCCAGAGATCGAGGACCTGGTGGGAAGGATCGGCGAGGCGCTCCTCGATATGTACCCAAGATGCAGCACCGTCCTCCTGGACCGGGGGATCGAGGGGAAGCTCCGGGAGCCGGACCGAAAGGTGATCGCAGGCTCCGCCGAGACGGAGACGGTCCACCGGGAGGACGGCGTCGTCTTCAAGCTCGACCCCAGGAGGGTGATGTTCTCGCCCGGAAACCTCCGGGAGAGGATGAGGATGGGCAGCCTCGGCGGAGGGGAGACCGTCGTCGACATGTTCGCCGGGATCGGTTACTTCACCCTCCCCATGGCCGTCCACTCCCGGCCCAATAGGATCGTCGCCATCGAGATCAACCCCATCGCCTACGGGTACCTGGTGGAGAACGTGAGGCTGAACCATGTAGAAGATATTGTCCAGCCTATTCTCGGCGACTGCGCCGTTGCGACCCCAAAAGGCATAGCTGACCGGGCCTTGATGGGGTACGTGGGAACCACAGACCAGTACCTGGACGCCGGCATCGCCGCTCTCCGGCCCGGAGGGGTCCTCCACTACCACCAGACCGTCCCCGAGAAGCTCTACCCACGAAGGCTCGAAGAGGACCTGGCCGAGGCGGGGGAGAGGGCGGGTCGATCGGTAAAGATCGAGAGGTGCGCTCGGGTGAAGAAGTACTCGCCGGGGATCCTCCACGCCGTCGTCGACGCCCGGGTCGAATGATTATTATCCTTTGAGGCCGATAATTGGTATCGGTGATATGATTGAAGATAACCTGGCTTGGACACTCCTGCTTCAAGATCGAGGACGGCTCGGGGAGGGTCGTCGTCATCGATCCCTTCGACGAGGCCGTCGGCTACCCCCTCCCAAAGACGAAGGCGGACGTCGTCACCATCAGCCACGACCACCACGACCACAACCACGTCGCTGCGATCGGAGGAAAACCGGCGGTGGTCCGGGGTCCCGGAAAAAAGGCCGCCGCGGGGATCAAGTTTGAGGGGATCGCATCGTACCACGACGACCGGGACGGAAAGCTCCGGGGAAAAAACACCATCTTCTCCTTCGAGATGGACGGGATCCGCATCTGCCACATGGGCGACCTCGGCCACCTCCTCGAGGAGAAAGACGCCGCCGCTATCGGCGACGTGGACGTTTTGATGATACCCGTCGGCGGGATCTACACCCTCGACGCCGAGGGGGCGAAGCAGGTCGTCGGCCAGATAAGGCCGAAGATCGCCATCCCGATGCACTTCATGACCCCAGCCCTCACCTTCAAGGTCGAATCCGCCGACCGGTTCCTCTCGGGCCAGAGGGTCGAGAGGCCGGGACATACCTTGGAGGTATCGAAGGAGACCCTGCCGAAA
>Ga0208694_1001014_pt1 | contig 37240 bp, 28 predicted proteins | sample AD_UKC078_MetaG_FD_184442 | JGI IMG/M metagenome (GOLD analysis project Ga0208694, IMG submission 184442) | Active sludge microbial communities of municipal wastewater-treating anaerobic digesters from USA - AD_UKC078_MetaG (SPAdes) (version 2) | ecosystem: Engineered > Bioreactor > Anaerobic >...
CGTTGCGACGGACTCATATCCCCAACTGTCGGCAAACGCTTTCGTCCCGGCTTCGTTCGTTCCGCAAACGGTCTTCAGCACAGGCTCGTAGGCGAGGTCAAAGAAATTGCCGACCCGGCGGAAGGCGTTCGAGTGGGCTTTGGCCATGAATCCGCGGCCGATCATGCCGATGTTCAGCTTTTTTTGGGTTGCCATTTTGGGTCTCCTTTTTTTGAAAATGTCGACGGAATCGAGCGGCACGCGCCGCTCGATTCCATCATGTGTTACATCACTCTGTCCAGCCGTGGGCCTCGCGCACCTTCAGCATCGCCCCGAGGATGCTGTTCCAAGTGCCGGGGCGCATCATCACCTCGTTGGTGAACATGCAGCCGTCCCAACAGATGTGGCGGATCGTCTGTGTCAGTTCGCCGTTCTCATCGCGCAACCACTGACCCGCGCACCAGACGATGTCCAGTTTGCCGTTGGGGTCGTCCGGCAGACAATGACGGCCGGTCTTGTCGTGCGAGCCCTGGCCCTTGACCGTGGCATCGTTCTGCGCCACATGGAAGTCGATCGTCCACGGCCGCAGGGTGGTGGCGAGTTTCGTGTAGGCGGCGCGGAAGGTCGCGGTGTCGGACCAATCGAAATTCTCCGGCAGGATGCGCGCCTCGGGCGCATTGTAACCCATCAGATAGAGCATCGTGTGCGCCAAGTCAGCCTGGAAGCCCAGGGTCTTGGGACGGTCCACGCCTTCGAGCACGTCGAGCATGGCGCTCCATGAATGCATGCCGCCCCAGCAGATCTCGCCCTCAGCGGCCAGCCACTCGCCAGCATCCTCCGCGATGTCACACGCCTGCTTGAAGGAGTCAATGATCATCCGCGTATTGCCGGCGGGGTCTTTGGCCCAGTCGGCGACACCGCCCGATGAGTCAATGCGGACGACGCCCGACGGGCGCACACCCAGTTCGCGCAGCCGCTGGCCGATGCGGCACGCCTTACGCACCTGATCCAGCCAGTGAGTGCGTTTTTCTTCGCCGCCGAAGGCGCAGCCGCTCCACACGGGCGCCACCAACGAACCGACGGCCAGCCCCTTGGCAGTCAGGGTATCCGCGAGACGCTTGAGGTCGTCATCCGTCGAATCGATATCGACATGCGGCGCACTGAGGAAGAGGTCGATGCCGTCAAAGCGGGCACCGCCCACACAAGCCGCCGTGGTGAGGTCGATCATGGTTGAGAGTTCAATGATCGGCTCGGGCGTACCGGGGCCTTTGCCCACGACACCCGGCCAAGCGGCATTATGCAGTTTCGGAAAAGTGTTAGACATAGCGTTATCCTTTCTTAATTAGCCCTGCTGTCCGATCTCCGGCGCGTCCGGATTCACTTCGGGGCCGAAGTAGCGCAGGATCTCCAGCGGCTCGCTCTCCGAGGCATTCACATAGGTGACGCCCGCGCGCGCGGCATCGTGAACCACGAAGAACTCGTCGTCCGTGATGTCGTGGAAGCGGATCATGTTGGGGCTGGAGATGCGCTGACCGTTGATCGTGCCCTCGCCCTGCACAGTGATCAGGCAGTAGGCGCCGTTGTCCTTGATGGTGCAGGAACAGCCGGGCAGCACGGTCAGGCGCTTCGCGGTGACGCACTGCCACCCCTTGACGCGGCCGTAGTTGATCCAGTAGTCCAGATATCCGTCCTGCTCAGAACCTCCCGCCAGCACCGGCTCGAGGAAGTGGTTCTTGTAGAAGTACGGATCGGTGTTCTCCTTGAGATCGACCATGCCGGCGATGAAGTCCAGATCCTTCTGCTTGTTTTTGGGCACGTCCTTGACCAGCAGCGACCACGGCACGTAGTTCTCATCGACCAAATTCTGGAACATCGCGAACACATCCGAGCCCCACTGCGGCTCGTAGGTGCAGAGCGACCCCGGCGCGTGCAGCACGTTCGGCGGCACAAACCAGCCGGTGCCGACCTTCAGGCGGTAGGCCTGCGAGATGTCGGTGATGCCGTTATCGCCTTGGTTCCAGCGCTCGAGACAGCGGACGATGTCCGCCTTGGTCGTGCCGGGCACCAGACCAAAGAAGGTGTAAGGGAAACGCGCGCCCAAGTTGTTGTGCTGCGGCGGGAAGTAGTAGGATTCCGGCTTGCCCTCTTGCCCCACCAACTTGGCGAGCTTGTCGTCCTGATGCAGGTGGTGCGGCAGCGGCCCGAGGTTGTCGAAGAACTTGCTGTAGACCGGCCAGCGCCGGTACTTCTTCCAAATCTTCGCGCCGACGATCGTCGCGCCCAGTTCGGCCACCACATCGCGCAACAGCACGCGCTTGTTCTCGAAGACCACATAGCTCAGGCCCTCATCCGGCAGACGCCCCTCGTTCGCCGCCTCGGTGGTCGAGCCGAACCAGCGCTCGTCGATACCGCCGCGGTTAAGCCCGAAGGCGTAGAGGTCATCCGGGTGCAGCTTCAACCTGCGTCCGGGATAACAGAACGAGCGCGGCACCCAGTTCGGCGCCAGCCGCAGCACGCCGCCGCCCGCGTTCAACGCGGCGTCCGCCACAGAGCGCGCCTGAGCAGCACGCACGGTCTTCAACTGTTTTACAGAATTGCTTCTCATGTGGGACCCCTTTCTTTTCGGATCGGTTACGACACCTTGTTTACTTGAACTCCTTGATGCGCAAATTGCGGTACTGGATCTTCATGGGCGGACCAGCGTGCATCTGCAGCGTGATGTGGCCCTTGCGGGGCGTGTCCGGCCGGTGATCCTCGAACTCGCAGGTCTTCATGCCGTTGACGAAAAGCGTGATGGACGGCCCCTTGCAGATGATGCTGTACTCGTTCCAGTCATCCCCTTTGAAGACCTTGTCTTGCAGTTCTTTGCTGTCCGCAAAACGCTCGACCGTTTTCTTGCCGTCTGCGGCGATCACGACTTTGGCACCGCGCTCGCCGACCAGATGCTGCTTGGGATGGTAGAGGTAGCCGACATAGTTTCCTCCGCCGTTCATGTCCGCCTGATACCCGCTGTCGCCGAACTCCTGATTCCGTGCGCGGATCTGAATACCGGAATTGGCGCCGGGACTGAGCCGGAACTCGGCCCGCAGCTCGAAATCGCCCGGCTCGCCACCGGTCCAAATCAGATGGCTGTTCTTCTTACAAGGCTTCTCCTCCGAACTCTGCGCCTGCAAGACCCCCTCTTTCACCTGCCACCAGCCGTCGCCGCCCTTCCACTGCTTCATGTCCGAACCGTTGAACATCGGGACGAACCCTTGTTCGGCCTGCATGCGCCGCGTGACAGCCAGCGCCGCCTTGAGCAAGGCCTTATCCTCTTCGCGCACGGCCCAGCCCCCGGCCTGTTCCAACAGACGGATCTGACGTTCGAACGGAATCGTGAAGCTTTGTTCGAGCTGCCGCACAAACCCGCGCAATGCGAGAATCCTCAACCGGTCGGAGGGTGCCTGTTGCGCGAACGAGGCGGCATCCTCCAGCGCCTCGGGTGTACGCCACTCCGCGAGGGCGCGGATCGCCGCTTCACGCAGCGCCTCATCCTTGTTTTGCGCGGCCGCTGCACGGGCCACGGCAAGACCCTGTTCGTTCGCCAGACCGGCCAAGACGCGGAACAGAACGACCTTTTCGGCACCGGTGGCCGCGTCGTAGGCGGCCCGGAGCGGATCCATGGCCACGGGCAGCAAGGTCTCGCCGCTCAGATGGGCCGAGTCATTCTCCCGGATCTGCACGCTCTTTTTCACACCGTCAAACAGGTAGACCATCCGGAGCACCTTGGGTTTGCCGGGCGCAGGATCCTCACCGAAACCGTCCCAACGGCAGAGGCGGCCCGAGGCCTGAATCGTGATGGATCCGGCATCCGCGAGTTTCTGCACATTCTCCGTGACATCCTTGGTGAGGTTGTTCTCAAAATTCCCGTAGACCGCACTCTCAACCTTGACTACGCCGCCGCGCGGGCGGGCATAGCGCGAGCAGAGCGTGGCGAGCGCACGGCTCGCATTCTCGTTCTGCGGGTTACCGGCAATGGCCGCCAAAAGCACCGGAATCTCCTCGAAGGTGCCCAGCTCGCCCACTCCCTTGATGGCGGCGTTCAGAATGGCGGGGTCCCGATCCCGTGTGAGCCGCGCCAGTGTGGGCACGGCCACGGCCATGCGCCGACGCATCGCCATATCGATTCCGGCGAGACGCACCGACGCATCCGCCTCGGTCATCATCGAGAGCACCGCGTCATCCGCAGCCTTCCCCGCAAAACCCATGATCGCATCCTTGGCACCGTTGGCGATCGTTCCCTGTTCGTGCCGGGCCAACGCCAGCAACGGAGGCAGGGCGGAAGCATCATTTAGCATAGCGAGCGCTTGGGCCGCGGCGAGACGGTCGGCCGGACATTCGGTCCCCGTACCGTTGGCCAAGGCCGCCAGAGCGGGCACGGAGGCCTTGTCTCCGCGGCGACCGAGCACCGCTGCCAACCGGATCCGCACCGCAGGCACCTCCGCCAGCGCCCCGGCGAACGCCACGGTGGCCTTGGCGCAAGACGGGGTGTCGAGCACCGCGCGCAACGCGACATCCACCGTGTCCGGATCCGAACTCGCGATCGACGCGCGCCACAGTTCCAGTCCGCGGCGACCGGAGGTGATGATCTCGCCCCGCAACGCGGCCAGACGCACCGTGTCCGGAACCGCTGCACCCGCCGTGCGCAGCGCCGCGTAGAGAGGCGCGGCCGCATCCGGATCCTTAGCCTTTATGCGGCCGGCGGCCTCCAGATAGGCCCGCGCCACGGCGGGACAGGCGCCGAGATGCGGCGCGAGCGCCTCGACCGCTTCCGACGTGGCCAGTTTACCGAGCGCCTGAATCGCGGCTCCCGCGACCTGTTTGTCGGGGTCCGTCATGCGCGCGCGGAGCACCTCGACCACCTGCGCGTAACGCGACCCGCCCAGCAACGCGGACACCCAACTGCGACGCGACTGGCATCGCCTGAGATTCCCGAGCGACTGCAGCACGCCGACCAAGGCCGGTCCGGTGAGCCGTTCCGCCGCCGCGCACAAGGCGACCTCGACCTCCGGATCGGGGATCATCTCCAGCCCGTACCGCGCCGCGTGCCGCAGGAACGGCTTCTCGTCACCCAACAACCCGGCCAGAGGCTCGATCGCCTTGCGCGTACCGCACCAGCCGAGATTCTGACAGGCGGTGACCCGGTCGTTATCCGAAGTCTCCGCCTTGCCCAACACCTCGATCAGCTTGTCCTGATCCAGCAGAATCGCCTTGTCCAACTCCGCGCACGCCACAAGGCACGCGGCCAGACCCGTCACCATCACCCAAAACGTCTTGTTCATCCTTGTTCCCCGTATCCCCGTTGTGAAATTCGTAAGGTCCTAGCAGATCTGCCAGCCCTCGCGCGCGGCGCGGGAGCGGAACCGATTGGCCTGTTCGTCGTTGACGAACTCCTCCCGGACCGGATCCCATGTGAGATCCCGTTTCAGCCACTGCGCGATGTTCGCGCAGTGCACGGTGCTCATCGACCGGTGCATCAGCACGGGGTTGGCCACCGTGACCGTGCGCCGCCGGATACATTGGAAGAAATCGCGCATCGGACCGACCACATGCCCTGTGCGGGTGATGTAGTCTTGCAGGATTTTGTTGTAATCAGCCAGCAGCGCGGGATTGGACACCTCCGGCCGCGCGTAACCGTCGGCGCACGCGCACCAGCCTTCGCTGCCGACATACCGCACGCCGCAGGTGCCGCGCCATCCCTCCTGCTTCTGGATCATCCGGACCCCGTTCGCGAAGGTCATCTCCATCCCGTCGGCCGTCGGATTTGAAACATAGGGGTAATGGACTGGCGAGGTGTCCTGCAAGCCCAAGGCGTCGTGGCACTGCGCAAAGGTGTGCGAACCCCACTCGCCGATGACGCTGGTGTAGAAATCATGCTGCGCGTGCCACCCGCCATGCACGTAATGCTTATTGAAGGGGCGCCACGGGCAGGGGCCGAGCCAGCGGTCCCAGTCGAGTTCGTCCGGATCCGGCAACGGTTCGGCCGCGAGCCACTCCCGGCTCATGTTGACATTTCCCCAAGGCGCGAGATGCGCGTAAACGGTCTTGACCTCACCCAGCCGTCCCAGGCGCAGCAATTCGTTACACACGATGAAGTTGGCCTCGCTGAGACGCTGCATGCCAGCCTGGTAGACACGGCCGTACTGCCGCGCGGTCTGAACCACCGCCTGTCCTTCGGCGATCGTCATGGAGGCCGGTTTCTCCGTGTAGACATCCTTGCCCGCGCGCATGGCCCGGACCGAAACCGTGGCATGCAGCCGGTCGCTGGTGGCAGTGAGGATCGCATCGATGTCGGGCCGTTCCAGCACCTCCATCATCTCCACGTACATCTTGCAGTCCTTGTTGCCGTAATGTTTGTCCGTCATCGCCTTGATCGCCGCACGGCGGGAACGCTGGACATCGCAGATCGCGACAAACTGCGCCTCCGGGTCCGGCAGGATCCAAGACCTGAGATCCGCTGTGCCGCGCCCGCCGAGACCGATCCCCGCCATCACGATCCGGTTGCTTGGGGCCACCGCCCCGTTCTTCCCCAAGGCCGACGCGGGAATCAACGTCGGCATCGCCACCGCGCCCGCCGCAGTCAGGGTCCCCTTCAAAAACGCGCGCCGCCCCAGTGTGCCGCATCCGTCACGCCGGAAACCGCCATGCTCTGACTTGCTCATGCCCTTCTCTCCTTTTCTGTTCTTTTCAATTAAAGTCCCCTTTTCAGTATAGTCGGCATCCTTTCCGCCTTTTGATCGTTGAATGGTATCCGATCTGGTTAGGTTTGTCGAAAACTCATTTTTGTGAAATCGAGAACGGGAAAGACGGGCGTCCGCTCGTCCGGGCAGGCAGACGCTTGCCCCTTCCGGCCTGTGGCACCGCTATCGAGATCGGGACCACCTCCTCGTCCCCGTCTCCGTATCCGGCCGCTGGCCTCCGACACCGTGCCCTGCTATACTGCGCACATGGATCCGGAGGTGTATGTTGTACGCTGCGGCGACTACGGGGCATCCCTGCCCGTGGCGTTGAACCGTTTGTTGGATCTCACAGGGTGGCTGCGCGATGGAAGCCTCGCGGGCAAGCGTGTGCTGCTGAAGCCGAATCTGCTCACCGAACGCTCCCCGGAACAGGCGGTCACCACCCACCCCGAGCTGGTTCGCCAGATGCTCCGTGCGCTCAAGCCCGCCGGCGCGCGCCTCGCCGTGGGCGACAGCCCGGCGAGCACCGCCAACCTCGAGAATGTCTGGCGCGCCACCGGCATGGCGGCAGTCTGCGCCGAAGAGGAGGTGCCCCTGATCTCGTTCGAGCAGGCCGGTGTCCTGGCGTTCGAGCGCAACGGATTCGCCTTCTCCGTGGCGCGGCCCGTGCTGGAGGCCGATCTGATCGTCAACCTGCCGAAAGTGAAAAGCCACTCGCTCACCCTGCTGACCGCGGCGGTAAAGAATCTCTACGGCGCCATTCCGGGATACGCGAAGACCACGCTGCACCGACTCCATCCCCGGCCCGCAACGTTCGGCGCGTTACTCCGGACATTATGGGACGTGCTGCCGCCGGTCTGGAATCTGGCCGACGGAATCGTCGGCATGGAAGGTCAGGGACCGGCCAACGGCCGCCCCGTACAGTTGGGGTTTTTGGCCGCGTCGCGGGATCCGTTCGCCTTGGACCGCGCGCTGTGCGATCTCCTGCACATCGATGCGCGGCGGGTGCCTTTCCTGCCGCCGGGGGACGCGGTGCGCGTCACGGGCGATCCCGTGAGCATCGCGACCTTCGCCACGCCGTCGGGCGGTCATCTGCTTGCGCTCGCGCCGCCGTGGCTGGTGCGCTGCGCTGGCCGCTGCGTGTGGGTCCGGCCGGCTTTTTCGGCCCGCGCCTGTATCCGCTGCGGCCTGTGCGTGAAGGCCTGTCCGGTGCATGCGTTGTCCCTCGCGCCGGAAGCGCGCACCCCGACGCTGGACACGGCACGCTGCATCAGTTGCAGTTGTTGCCACGAGGTGTGCCCCGCAAACGCCATCCGCATGTCCCAGTCGCGCCTGCTGCGTCTGCTCGGTGTGTTTAAGGGGCTCGACTGACCGCAGAAACGGGACGCGTCAGGATTCCGTCCCTTCTTCGAGAAGGGTCCGGAGCACCGCTTCCCGCGAAAGCGCCCGCACCAGATTATCACGCACCGACTGCTCCATCAGCCTGCGGCTGAGATTTGCGAGGAAACTGATGTGGTTGCATCCCACCGTGAGCGGCACGAGCAACAGCACGAAAATATGGGTCGGCTCCAGATCGGGCGCGCCGAACTCGATTCCCCGGGGGTGGATGCCGATCACGCAAAGGATGTCGCGGACACAGTCGGTCCGCCCGTGGGGCAGAGCGATCCCGTCCGGCATGGCGGTGGACGCGCCGCGTTCGCGCTTGAGTACCGTCTGCACCACCTCATCCCGCCGTTCCGCAGGCAGACGTCCCTCGTCCACGGCCGCCTGAATCAACCGGGCCACCACTTGCGGACCGTCCGTCTCGTCCAGATTGAGGCAGACCGTGCTGTGCCCGATAATTTCCTTAAACCTCACCATGAACCGTTCCCCTTGCCCTCAATACACGGTGCGCAACGCCGCGTTCGTCTCGATATCGCGCGTCAGCAGGTCGTTCAGTGTCTGTCCGATCTTGCCGGGCCGGCCGTCCGCGATCGGCACCCCCTCAAACTCGCGCACGGACACCACATTGATCGTGGTCCCCACCACCAGCATCTCCGCGGCGTCGCGGACATCCGCCTCCGTGATATCGCGGAACCCGATGGCCCGTAACGCACCCTCGGCCGCGAGCGGTTCAGCGAGTTGCATCACCCGCAGCATGGTGGTCCCGTCCAAAACCGTTTCCACACGCGGGAAGAGCAATTCGCCCGCCCGGGTGACGATGCCGAAGTTCTCGGTGGCCCCCTCCGCCATCAGGCCGTCATCGTCGAACCCCACCACAAAATCCACGCCCCAGTCCACCGCCTCGCGTTTCATCAGCACGTTCGGCAGATAGTTGCAGTGCTTCACCGTGGCGAAGCGCGCCGGCTTGACCGGCACCTGACTGCGCCGCACGCGGGCGCCTTCCGGATGCCGGACCATAAACGGCACCCCTGCCGCATACACCACGATGTAAAGCGCCGGTGCGGGCGATTCGTAGGGACTCACGCCGAAACTGCCCGGTCCGCGCGAAATCATCACCCGGCCCGAACAGACCTCGCGCCCCGCCTCAGCCAACGTTTCCACGGTAAGCGCGCGGATTCCGTCGATCCCGTCAGGCCAGGACAGGCCGATCGACGATGCCGAACGCAACAGCCGCTGCAAGTGCGCCTCCAGATTGTAGGCCGCGCGCCCCACGCATTTAAACGTGTCGAAGACCCCGTCACCGCGATGCACGAGGTGGTCATCCAGCGGCACCTGCATCAAGAGCGGGTCCCGCACCACCCCGCCCAGCACACTGGAGTACATGGCGTAGTATCCCTGCTGCCACGGCTGACGCCGTTGCTGCAGCGCATCGAGGTAATTCGAGAAATCAATCCGTTTCATGTCCATCCTTCCGCGCGGCGCGGCCGCGTCCGGTTCAATAAGGGATGGAGGATAGCATATCCGGTGCCGGCCGCCAACAGCGCGGACCGGGAAAGGGAAAAACCGGGGCGCATCCCCTTTTCAGTCGGGAACGCGGCCGTCCCCGCCAGTACGGCGGATCAGTCGGATCGGACTGACCATTCAGATCCGAGGCACCCCTGCCGGTCGTCGCACGATGGTCAAATCTAAAAGAAGAGCAGAACCGTGCCGGCGGGTATCTGGCGCAGATAACCCTGCTCGTCCAGAGTGACGGGGCGGTCGCGGTTGGTGATGGACGCGAGCTGGGCGGCCGAGAGTCCCTTGCCGTCGGTGCCGAAGCGCAGAGTCTTGGCGGTCAGCTTGCCGTTGATCGTAAGCGTGCCGGCCCAGGTCTCAGAGCTGGAGTCGGCAAAGGCGAGCGTGGCTGAGCCGTCGCCGGCCTCGATCACGCTGTCGGTCAGCAATTCCAGCGTGTTGAACGTGTTGCGGAACGTGCCTGCGTCGAGAGTCGCACCGCTCAGCACGAGCGCGTTCACCCCGCCCGTGAACACGTCATCCGCGCCGAGTTTCAACCCACCGGCAATGACCGAGCATTCCCCCGGATAATCTTGCGGGCCTTTCAGCTCCAGCGTGCCGTCGCCGCTCTTGACCAGAGCGGCCACGCGGATGCCGTAAATCCGGTTGGTCAGGCAGGCGTCCACGGCGGCCGAGCCGTTCCGCACACGGAACTCACGGGCGCGCTCGCCCAGATTGACCGCGTTCGCAAAAATCAAGGTGGCGTTGGCATAGGGCGAACTTAAGACGAACGGTTTGCCGTCAACCATGAACCTTGATTCACCCCATGTGACGACCCTTGTGGCGCTGTCGTTCATGATGACGGTTCGATCCGCTCCGTAGGCGCTGAAACCGCCGCCCTCTATAAAACCGATCTGGCCACTCGAAGTTCCGGACCAGCGCGAAAAATCGCCGTCGGATGCGCCGTTCAGATCCGCGCCGATCTCCAGAACGCCGTCGCCATGGATGGAGATGGCTCCTTCAGTGTAGTTTCGCCCGCAGGAAAGGCGGGTGACACCTCCGACGATGTACAGTGAACTCAAAACAGGCTGGGTGATCTCCGTCAGGCCGGGGCCTGCGGAAACGAGCGTGCAGCCGCTGCTGTTGGTGAGGCCCCACGTGAATTTGTCCGTGCCGTAATTATAGATATGTGTGCTCTGCGCACCGTGCGCACCGCCGAGGATCGCGACCGGGTTGGACCCGTTGATCACGATGCCCCGGCCGACCACCGAGTTGTCGGTCTGGAACGAGAAGCCGTTGAGGTTCAGCGTGACGGGATTGGCGGAGGCGTCGATATCGAGCGTCGAGAATGTGAGATTCGCCGTGCGCGTGAGATCGGACGCGAGCGAGACGTGGCTGACCGCGGTCGCGTTGTCGGGGGTCAGCGCGATCGTGCCGGTGTGACGCACGAGCCCGAGGTTCTCGTCCTGGACGGCGAACCCTGTCCGTCCGTCCGGATCCTTGACCAGAATGTTGGCGCGGGTGCCGTCCGCGCACATGACCAGACCGTTGGTGACGCGGACTGAACCGTTGTCGGAGGGGATCGCCTCGGCGGTACGCACCGAGGCATTGCCAAGACGCTCGATGAGCAGAAAACTGTAACTGCTCGGCATGTCGATGAGGCCAAGCTGAACGGTGGTGCCGTCGCCGCCGTTGCCGTCAACCGTCAGGACGTTACTCCGTATCGCGTTACTGACACCAATCGTGTTGGTCCCGAACTCCTGCCATGTGGTGTTGCCCGCGCCGGTCTTGCCCCGGATGACGAGATGGCCATTATCATAACTGACCGTGTGCCCGGCCAGAAACAATCGGTTGCTGCCCGCTCCCGTCACATCGTCCGCGTAATCGGCGATCAGCGTGCCGCCGAGAAGTTCGACCTGATGGACGCTGCTGTCGGTGCAGAAGAAGGTGTTACTCCCGGTCAGCCTCAGCGTGCCTGATCCCAACTTGCGAAGTCTAGCGTAACTTGTCGAGCTGCCGTTCGCGATGTTGTTGGTGACGAGAGTCTCGCCGGAGGAAATGCCGTCGAAACTCATGGGCGACAACCAGTTGCCGCCCCAGTTTGTCGGACGGACGATACCGAGCATATTCAGGCTGCCGCAGGCGCTGTCGTTGACGAGGCGCGCCCCGTTGTGATTAAACTGGAACAAACGGTCGGTGGAGCGGCTGCGGCTGCCGATGTAGGCTACGGGCGCGTTGTTAGGGCTGATGTCGCCCGATGCGCCTACGGCGGAAGGGACGCCCGAATTACCGATGGACGTGAAGTTGTAGCGGCCCGTATCGCCGCTGGTTCCGCCCCTAAAATCGTTGGTGCCGTTACGCAGGACAATATAGGTTCTCCCGCTCCCGGTGCCGGTATTGAGCTTCCCCTTCCCGGTCACCTTCGCGTCGATGAACAGTGTGCCATATCCCCTCACGTGCCATGTGCCTGACGGCACGCTAAGCGTCAGCCCCCGCTTTAAGGTCACCGTGCTGGCCGTGTTGGAGGGAAGGAACACATGTGTGGCTCCATTATTGAAACTGTAATAGGGTATCTCCGCGTTCAGCGTGAGGGTGTTGGTGCCGCTGATCGTGATGTGACGGAGAACCGAGGCGGTCTGCGAAAAGTCCAGCCCGTTCGTCGCCGTGTAGTCGGCTGTCAGCCGGAGATCGACATTCGACACGACGGTTCTGAAATCGCCGTCAATGACGCCAGACTGCCAGTTGTTGGCATCGTTAATATCGGTGGCGTCCGGGTCGCCGCCTGCGGTGCCCGCACCGATCCAGGCCGCCTGCGACGACAGAATCAGTCCGCCCGCAACCAGCGTGAACATAACAACCCGTTTACGACAACCCGCTGTCCGTTGTGCCATGACCAACCTCCACTTTTTTCACAACCACCCCATGGGATGCCCCGGGAACATCCCGGTTCCCATGTTTGACGCTTATTATGCGGAAAAGAGGCGAAAAGAGTCAACCCTGTAAATCTGCAAAAAAGCGGGGATTGGGCGTACGGAATCAGGATCGGCGGACCGCTTACCCCGTCACCGGCAGATAGATCAGGAACGTGCTGCCGCAGCCGGGCTGGGTCTGCACATCGATGAACCCGTGGTGCTGTTGGACAATCGCGTAGACCGTCGGCAGCCCCAGGCCCGCGTTTTTGCGATCCGCCTTGGTGGTGAAGAAAGGCTCGAAAATACGGCCTGCGGTCTCTGCCGTCATCCCGCATCCGGTGTCCCGCACCTCCAGCACCGCGAAACGTCCTTGATGACGTTCGCACGCCGGCAACCCCGCCATCAAACGCGTCCGCTCCTCCTCGGACAGGGAGATCTCATACGTGGAGATCGTGACCTGCCCGCGGCCCGCGACCGCCTCCACCGCATTGATCGCCAGATGCACAATGAGCTGCTCGATCCGGTTGGGGTCGATCGTCACCTTGCCGTCCGCGACATCCCCCTGCCGGATCACCAGCTCGACCTCTTCACCGATCGTCTTGCCGAGCAGACGCTCCACCCCCTCCAGACACGTATCCAACCGCATCTGGCGCAACCGCAGCGCGTCCGGAATCGCGAACGCCACCAGTTCGCCCATCAGATTCGAGACCGTACCCACCGTCCGGATGACCTCGTCCATGTTGGCGACCACCCGTTTCGGACTCCGCGGATCGGCCTTCGTGAGTTCCGCACGGTTTTGAATCACGGTGAGCGCGTTCAGCATCGTGTGGGCCACCCGATAGGCGAGCTGGCCGATCGCCGCCATTTTCTGCGAACCCAGCATCCGTCGCTCGGTCTCGGCCAACTGTTCGACCGTTGTGATGTGACGCTGTTCCGAGAGGACCAAAGCGCTCAGCAGGGCCATTGAAACCGGCGTGATCCACAGGGTTGCCAATGCCCTTGCCACCCCGACATCGAACACGGCCCCTCTCCCCTCGCAAAAGGCGAACAGGGCCAGCAGGAGATTGCTGCCGAGGCCCACCAGCAGGCTTAAGGAGAGGACCAGCCGCGGCGTCAAGGACAGATCGTGGCGTCGTTGCCACAGGTTGGCGAGCGTCCCCAGAAGAACCGGGAACACCAGCGACCCCACGCCCAGGAGCAGGTGCGGCGATCCCAACGCCAACCGGTACGCAAGCGGCGGCAGCAGGCATATCAACGCGACCGGAGGACCGATCAGCAACGCGGCCGTCCCCAACACGCCGCCGCGGCAATCCACCGTCAGCCCCGAATGGGTGACCACCGGCGTGAGCATGACGACCACACCCATGACGCCGTACAGCAACGCGAACGCCCACGGGGCCAGAGTCCTGCGCCGAAGCAGGGCGCATCCGTTGAACACGCTGCACACTGCGGCAAACCCCAGCAGCACGAACAGATTCGTGATCAATCCGCGTATGAACTCGGCCAGATTAATTATCCCCTCCTCGCGTACCCGCTGCCATCGCGCTCAAGAGCGCGACGCCACAATCCGTTTCAATTCCTCAACCGCAACCGAGTATCCCTTGCCGCACATGTGGCAGATCACCCGAACCGACTGGTCCGCACAAATCATCTCCTCCAGTTCCTTTGTCGGCATACTGCCCAGCATATCCGAAACCCGCTCCGCCGAGCAGGGACAGTGGAAACGCAACGGTTTCGGTTCCGCGAGCTGGACGTCCGGCACACCCACCGTCTCGCAGATCGTCTGCAGCGACGCGCCCGCCTCCAGACACTCCTGAACCGTGCCATCCTCCACAAACCGGCCGATCCGTTCAAACTCGGCGCGGTCACCGTCCGGCAGGCACTCGATCAGCACGCCGCGCGCGCAGTCGATGAACCCGCCGTACGCCAGAGCCGTAAGCTGTACCCGCACCCGGCGCTGCTGCGATTGGCGGTAATAAGTTTCGATCCCCTGCGGCACCGAAGCCGGCCGCACCTCCACGCCCGCGCTCGACAGGAGAACCCCGGGCAGCGAACGGATAACCCGCACCTCTGCCGAATCGCCCAGCGCGACTGCCGCATCCAGATCCTCGCAGGCGTCAAGATCATTCATGACCTTCACCTGCGTATACCCGCGCAAGCTCCCGTCCGAACGCGCCTCAACCAGCACCCCGCCGATCGGTCCCGTGACCTGAAGGCGCAGGGTCACCGCCTCCTCCGGACGGGTCAGCTCTGCCCCCAGCAACGCCACCCCGGCCAGAGCCTCCGCCTGAATCAGCCCGGCCGTGGGCCCGCAGAGATGACTGTGCTCCAGCTCGCGCGCGGAATCCGTGACCTCCGCATGACGCAAAACGATGTTCGCGGAAGGGCAAAAAGCCATGAGCAGCCGGTCGGCATTTTTGGGCATGATCATCCGCCCGCCTCCTCCGCTTCCGCGGCCAGCGCCGCCATCCGCTCGCGGAACAACACCCGCAGGGGTTTGAGACGCCGCAACTGGCGGTCCAGCGACCAGAGCGCGAACCGCCATTTCCGGGTGAACGCATACTTATGCCGCAACTGGGGATCGAACGCATCGAACTGTTCGCGCCGGACCGAATAGTTCCAGTGCATCTCGCGTGTCTTACACTCGAAGCCGTCAAAAAACCGTTCCGTCAGATCGTCCATCGCAACAGCGTCGCGATGCTTGAGCCCGTAGCGGTAGAGTACGCGGGCGTACGCGTCAAAATAAAACCGGAAGAGCCGGTCCAGATTCTCCTCCGTGAAGGCAAGATCGGGCCAGCCCAAAGAACCCCGGACCGAACACAGCATCACCCGCATGGGCATCTCCCGCATGCTGGCGATGTCGTAGCCGAACTCGAACACCTCCTTGCCCTCGCCGAAACGGCAACTGTCGTCCTCGGGCAGATACTTCTTCAGCACCAGATTCTGCGCGGCGGCGTTGCCCAGCAACGCGCCCAGCGCCAACACCACATCCGGATCCTCGCCCGCCTCACTGCCGCCGAATTCGCCCGAACGCTGGAACATGCGCGGCGGGATCTCATCCAGCGGCTCGCCCGGACAACGGTTGCGGATAAAATAATTCAGGGCACGTCCGGCGGAGCTGTCCAGCCGCATCAGCAGCCGGTACTTGCCGAACCCCACACCCAGCGCCTTGAAGGCCTGCACGCGCGCCAACATGTAACTGCCGTACCCCGGCATCTTCAGCGCGAGCCGCTTCTCGATCAGGCTCGTGCAAAGCGGCTGGCGGTTGGTTTTGAAAACGATCTCGCGCGTGACGCCCGCGCCGACAGCGCGGTCGTTGGCGGCATCGCTGTCCGAACGGACCTCGTAAATGTTGGCATACTCGATCATCTCGTCCTGACTCATCATCTGCTCGACGTTCGCAAGCAGCACCCTCGTGCGGTCATCCGCGCCGGGATGGAAGTCCGGTCGGCCGCCGCGGAACGTCGCGCCGGGCAGCGCGGTGCGGCGATCGTCAAACGCCAGCGAGACGCTGTCCCCCTGACCGTAATACACCTCGCCCGTGAGATGCATGTACAGCGTCTCCACAAAATCGTCGCTCGCCTCATCCGCCAGTTCGGGCCGCCCCAGCGAAGCCCGGAACATCCCGTCGATCACCTGAAACTGTTCCGCCACCTCCTCCTGCGTGTGCCGCTTCAGCGCGATACCCTCCATGAGCTTCTCCAGTTCCGGCACGAGATGCTTCAGCGCCTCCCCGCGCCGCAGGCCGAAGAGTTCGATCTCATGATGCCCATGGAACTTGGGCGACCGCATGAATGACCGCACGTCACCCTCGAAAATCGAAACCAGCTCGCGCAGACAGGCGACAAACTGCGGGTAATCGGTTTCCAGCACCGTCTGGAGCGCGTGGAAATCGTTGTACGTCAGAAAATGCACGCCCTTGGCGCTGTGGTAATACTTCAGACAGGTGTTGATGCGCGTGCGGCTCGCGCGCAGGGCCGCATCCATCTCCCGCCGCGTCCAGGCGAGGGGCTTGATCCGCCACTCCTGCCCCAACCGGCGGTAATGATCCAGCGTCATGTCCGTGCGCTCGGCCATGATGACCTCGTCCAGCGCAAACCCCACGTTGCGCAGCCATTCGTCGGCCTTGATCAGCAGCCGGGTCGGCACGTCACGCTGCGAGATTTCGAGGTTCCCGTTCACCACGTTGGCGCACAGCACCTCTTCCCGCATCACCTGACTGCGCCGGGCAGCGGGCACGCGCCCGAGATTCCAGAAGTGGCCGGAGAGCAGCGGGATCGCGGCGACCGTGTGGTTGCCGCTGGTCAGCGTCAGAATGTGCCCGCCCGAACGACGGATGAGTTCGCTCTTCCGGACGATCAGGACCGGGCTGTGCTCCTCCAGATTCTTCCACACGTCCTTTTCGAAGATGAACGTGTCAACCCCCCAGTCGTATCCATAAAAAACGCGATCGCGGCCCATGGACCGCACCGTGACCGGCTCCGTCTTCTGCCGGGCTTCGCGCCTCACGCGGGCGATAAACTGGTGAACCGTCTTCTTCATCCGCTGCCGTACACCTTTGTGCCGCCGGTCAACGCATTCCACCGGCAGCACCCCTTACCCCGACTCCCGGCACCGGTAGCGCTCGCGGGCGATCAGCTCTTCCGCCAACCCTCCCACCGCATCCAGACCGCACAGGTCGGCCGCCTCAAGCAGGGATTCCAGCGCCCGCGGGATGTGCCGGGTGAACTGTCTCTGCCCCACGGAAGCCAGACGGCCGAAGGCGCCAAGCGCCTGAATCAACCGCTGCACCGCTCCGTCGTGAAACAGCTCGACCGCCTCCGGGTGCTCCGGATATGCCTTGCCGTATACCGCAACCATCTGATTGCGCACGTAAACACTTAGTATAACATAAGGATCATAGAGAAGAGAAGCCAGATCATAGGCCGCCGCACCCCGGCGCATCCCCTGAAAATCAATGAACGCGAACCGTTTGCCGCGGAAGAGGATGTTGCTGGACTGGAAATCGCGGTGCACAACCACCTGGGGGGCGCGTCCCAACCGGTCCGCCACCCCTCTCAACTCGCGCTCCGCCTCCGCAGGAATCGCGTCGAATCCGTAGCGGCTGACGAGCAGACAGGTCTCGAACAGGTTCCGTTCCCACGCATACAGTTCCGCATCGAACGCCGGCTCCAGTTCCGCGCCGCACTCCCGCACCCGCCGCGTGACGTCCCGGTGCCACAGCGCGAGCGTCTTCACCACCGGGGCGTACCATGTCTCCGCACACCCGGGCCGCCGCTCCATACGGCGCTGCAAGCTGTCGTCTTCCCAGTCCTCCAGCACCAGCATCCCGCACTCCGGCAGGTCGGCGAGCACCGCGGGCACCGGAATCCCGGCATCGGCCAGCAGCCGCGCATGCCCGGCGTACCGAAGGTTTTCGGGACGTTCCGCCGAATAGCGGATCAGCATGGCGCGCCGCGCGTCCCGGCACAGCCGCCAAAAGCTCCGGTTGGAGCCGCGCTCCCCCAAGCAGGAGACCGCCGTCTCCTCCACCGGCCAACCGAGCGCCCCGACCGCCCGGTTTGCGGACACTTCGTCCAGCCCGCCGAGCGGCACGTATACCGTGTCTTCCAGACGTCCCGTCACCCGCCCGCCAGCGACCACCGCACGACGCAGCACACTGGCGTCACCGACCCGCGCCGTGCCGCACACCACACTGTCCGAGCCCCTCACCGCCCGTCCGACCCGCGCGTCCCGGCCGACACAGAAGAACCGCGTGGCGTTTGCGTCGCAACGGTCCGCCTCGGGCCGGTACAGTGCCCCCCCGGGTTTGCCACGCCGCGCCAGCCGCTTGACCTCGCCGTGGATCCGCAACAAAGCCTCCACCGTTCCGGCATCGTCCCAGTAACTTCCGGGCACGGTCACGCCATCCACAAAAAGCCCCTCGGCCATCGCCGCCGTATACGCGTCGACGAGCGTGCTGAAGGGCCGGCCGGGCAGAAAATCGTAGAGCCGCGGCGAAACCAACTGTAACCCGCAAAAAGTGAAGGTGCCCGGCACGCCGGGCGTGGGACTCCGAAAACAGGTGATCCGCCCTCGGCGGTCGGTCTCCACCGAGCGCGGACCCTTTTTCGGTTCGAGCCAGGCCGCAGCCAAACCATGACCCCCGCCGAACGCCTCGCAAAACGGTTGCGGATCCACGGCGGCGGCGATGTCCGCGTTGACCACCCAGAACGGCCCATCCCCGAAAAACCGGCGCAACGGACGCAATGCCCCGCCCGTGCCCAGCAGTTCCGCCTCCTGCGAGAACGTGACCCGCACCCCGCCGCGCCGCGTCTCCAGATATGCGCGGATCGCTTCGGGGCGCCAATGCAGGTTCACGGCGACCTCCTCCACCCCCCAAGACTCCAGCAGCCGCAACACATGCTCCAACAGCGGCACGTCCCACAGCGGCACCAGCGGCTTAGGCCAAACCTGCGTCAGCGGCCTGAGCCGCGTGCCCAATCCCGCGGCCAGCACCAGCGCCCGTTTCGGCAGCGCGGTCATGACGCGCCGTCCCCCCGGCGCCGGACGAGTTCGACCGCCGCCTCGCGCAACCCCGCCACCGCGCCGGGCTTGGCAATCCGGACCCAGACCTCCGACACGCGCGGTGCCTCAAGACAGACTGCGGCGACCCTCGCGGCGGCGCTTTCGATCATACGGAACCGGGCCTGCCGCAACGCGTCGCGGATCGTCTCAGCCAGCACCGCGTAATCCACCGTGTCCTCCACCCGGTCACTCGCGCAAACCGCGCTCAGATCACAGGCCAGCGTCACATCCAGCGTTAACACCTGCTCGCGGTCACGCTCCGTCGGCAAATCGCCGATCACGCACCGCACCTCCAACCCGCGCAACTCAAGCTTGTCCACTGCTTCCCGCCCTTTGACCAGCACGCCGTTCTTCCGCCAACCTCCCACCGCATCCAGCCCGGAACCGGAAACCGAGTTGCGGGCAAGGGCGCCCGCGCTCGCTCCCGACCCTCTGCCCATCCCTCAGAATGGCCGACCGCTGAAGCGCTGCTGCCGCTGCATCTTGACCTTCGGCTGTTCCAGATGCAGCGCGTACCACTCGTCACCCAAGTCCGCGTTGGAAAAAAGGTCGATCCGGTTGTTGGCGAGATGCTCACGGTTCTTTTTGAGCGTCTCGTTCTCCATTTTTTCGCAGGCCTCGATCAAGACCTTGTGCGCGGCATCCGGATCCTGTTGCCGCACCAGAATCCACGCGTACAACCCATACAAAAGGGCGCCCTGGCCGTAACGCAGCCGTCGCGTCTGTTTCCGGAAGAAACGCTCCATCCCCTCGGTCTCGTCCTTCATGTGCATGCGCGCGAGCTTGACCGCCGCCATCATGGGATCCAGAAAAAGTGCGTTCGGCAACAGCGCGTCCACCTGCTTGAACTCCTTGAGCATCCAATAAAACTGCAACCGCAGGGTGTTGATCTGCCTCCCCATCAGCGGTGCCCACAGCTTGAACCGCTCTAACCCTTTCGAGGCCTCCAGCGCGCGTTCGACAAAGACCCGCTGTTCGCGCTCGATCTCGATCTGCGCCTGTTTCAGGCTCCCCGGCGGACGGTTCTGCCATTGGTTGACCTTGGCTTGCAGACGCTTCTGGCCGTCCAGCAGGATCTTCTGGATCGCCTCCATCCCGGATTTGACGCGACGCTGGATGAGATACCCCGCCAGCGCCTGCCCCGCGACGAACACGATCACGCCCCAAAAAACGCTCCATCCCCATGACGCCGTATCCGTCATCCCCAGTAGCAACGTAAACAAAACACCCAACAACGCGTTTCCTGCCACAGTCAGCATGGGCACCCCCTTCTGCAATGAAAAAGAAGAGTTTACCCTGATGCCCGGATACGGGCAACTGTAAACCGGGACACGGATAGGATCCGCGGTATGTCATAGTCATGGACACCGTAGCCAAAATCGCGGCGTCCAGAAATCAAGCGCATCCGTCAAATACTGGACACCGTGCGCGAAGATATCGCTGTACAACAACCTCTTCCGCCCCTGCAAGCGGCTCGTCTCCCAAACAAAAAGGCCGGACTCGCACGGCTTCTCCAAGCGTTACGACAAACCCGCCACGCCGCTCGAAAGGGCGGCCGCGTCGGGATACGCGGACCCCGGCAACCCTTAACGTCCTTGCGCCCCCCGTCTCGGGACGCCCTCGGTGTCCAGTATTTGACGGATCGTCACCGCCTCAAAAAACCTACGGTGTCTTTTCTATTTGACGGACCACCCCCGTACTCTCGCAAAACCATGCCCCCTCACTTTGTTAAAGTAAGGTTTATAAAAACCGGGCTGTTTTGCCATTCGGGAAGGCGTCCCTACCGTAATCGGTGCGCGACAGGGGTGTGCGAAGGTCATGCGTTTCAGGGTTCCATTGCGGCGCCATCGGGATCGCCGCCATCATTACACTTGTCGCCGCGGGCCACTGCGTGGGCGCAACAGTCGATTTCGAACCCGATAGCGATACCGATAGCGATACCGAACCCGATAGCGATACCGATAGCGATAGCGATACCGATAGCGATTTGGAGAACGTGAACGTTGGCCATGCCCCATACCCGTCCTCGTTCACGTACCCGTACACGATGACTCCCCCCCCTGTCACGACCCGATACCGTTCCCTTGCGTTCCACAGGTAAAACGATTACATTATAAATCACATGGGGCAGTGCAGGAATCGCTGTCCGGGATAAAATGATGACGGTTACCCTATCGGCGTTGGAGAGCCTGTTGGACGAGACCCTGGAGATCGGCCGTTTTCGTGACGCGTCGAACAACGGGTTGCAAATCGCTAACAACGGAAGCGTGACGCGCGTGGTCGCCGGGGTGGACGCCAGTCTGCGCCTGTTGGAGGCCGCGGCGGCCCGGGGGGCGGACGCGGTGGTTTGTCATCACGGCGTGAGCTGGGGCGACTCGCTCAAGCGGATCACCGGGCTGAACCACCGGCTGGTCTCCTTCGCGCTCGCGCACAACCTCGCGGTCTATGCGGCGCACCTGCCGCTGGACGCCCATCCGCGCTACGGTAACAACGCGCGGCTCTGCAAAGCCCTCGGGTTGCGGCGGCCGGTTCCGGCCTTTACCTATCACGGGGAGACCATCGGCTTCGTTGCCGCCTACGAGCGGGCAATGCCATTGGAAAGGTTTTTCAAGCGGGTGCAGAAGGTTGTGGCGCCGGCCTGCCGCCTGTTGCCCTTCGGCAAGCGTAGTATCCGGACGGTAGGCGTTGTTTCGGGCGGGGCGGCGGACATGATCGATCAGGCTGCCGCACATGGGGTCGATGCCTATCTTACGGGGGAGTCCAGTCTGCAGGGGTATAACCTGGCCGAACAGTTGGGGCAGACCGTGCTGTTCGCCGGGCATTATGCCACCGAGACGTTCGGTGTCCGGGCGTTGGCGGAACTCATCCGGCGGCGGCTCGGCATCCCGGCCGAGTTCATCGATTTCCAGATCGAATATTGACCGTCGCGGGAAAAGGGGAGGGGCGACCGGTGCCGGAAGGAAAGACAGATCCGCTCGATGCGTTCGAGGCGCGGTTGGGATACGTCTTCCGCGACCGGGAACTGCTGCGCACCGCGTTGACCTCTCCCTCCTTCCGTGCGGGGCGTGTGGTGGGCGCGATTCCGGATAACCAACGACTGGAATTTCTGGGGGATGCGGTTCTCGGCCTGCTCGCCGCGCAGAGTCTCTACGACCGTTATCTGGCCGAGGATGAGGGAAACCTCACGGTGCGGCGCAGTCTGCAGGTGAACCGCGGGGCGCTCGCCAACTTGGCGCGTCGGCTCGGGCTCGGTGCCTGTCTACGGATCGGTCAGCGCGAAGAGGAGAATGGCGCGCGCGATCAGGACCGTATGCTCGCCGACGCGCTGGAAGCGGTTTTCGGCGCTATATGGCGCGAGGGCGGATGGGACGCGGTGTGGCGCGTCTACCGGCGGCTGGACCCGGAGGAAGAGGAGGCCGTGCCTTGGCGTGGCAATCCTAAAGGGGCGTTGCAGGAATTGGCGCAGCGGCACGCCTGGCCGAATTCGCCGACCTATGAACTGATCGGGAGGAGCGGTCCGGACCACGGGCCGGTCTACACCGTGCGGGTACGGGTGGCGGGAGGGCACGAGGCAGAAGGAGAGGGCCGCACCAAACGGGCCGCGGAGACGGCTGCCGCGCAGGCGCTGCTTTGCCGTCTGGCACCGCCGGAATCCCTTGTGTAAGCGAGGAGAAAGGCTGTGAGACTGTGAGACTGTGAGGCTGTGAGGCTGTGGTTAAGCAAGCGATCCCGATAGCGATCCCGATCCCGATAGCGATTTGGATGAAACCCTGAAACCCAGAAACCCTGAAACCCAGAAACCTTGAAACCAAGGAGAGTGTCCCGTGGTTAAACAATCGATTCCGAAAGCGATCCCGACCCCGATCCCGATTTGGATGAAACCCTGAAACCAGAAACCTTGAAACCCTGAAACCAGAAACCCCGAAACCTTGAAACCAAGGAGAGTTGAAGGTTCAACTGCTCTTTTTAGGTTACGTCTTGTATTATCCCCGTTTCGTGATGACGAGGTTACGGGCTCTCGCCGCGTCGGGTGCCAGAATCGCCTTTTGCCGCTGTTTGTCGCGCGGGTTCCGGGTGACGTGGATAGGGGTGCCGCTGAACGGGTCGTAACCGGTGTAGTACATCGCGGTAGACCAAGTAGAGGGCGTCGGGGTGAAGATCTGCACCTGCTCGGGGTTGAGGTGCAAATGCGAGGCGACAAACCGCCGCAGGCGGCGCATGTCGTCATCGGTGCAGCCAGGGTGCGCAGCGATGAAGTAGTAAGTGAGGAATTGCCGGAGGCCGTGCCTGCGATTGGCGGCCTCGAATTTCCGTTTGAAGGTCAGAAGCGCGTCGAGACCGGGTTTGCCCATGGCGGCGAGCACCCGCGGTTCGGTGTGCTCGGGCGCGAGTTTGATCTGTCCCGAGACATGATGGGCCGCGAGATCATCGATGTAGCCGTCGCCGTGACGCGGGTCTGCGGCAATCAGGTCCGGCCGGATGCCGGAGGCCACGAACACCTTGCGCACGCCGGGCAGGCGGCGTAGGCTGGCGAGCAGTTCCCGCTGCGGTCCGTGGTTGGGGCGCAGCGAGTCACAGCACGCGGGGAAGAGGCATTCCCGGTCGGGGCAGGCGCCTTGGAGCGTTTTGCGCGAACAGTCGAAGCCGTACATGTTGGCGGTGGGTCCGCCCACGTCGCGGAGGATGCCGGTGAACGCCGGATGGCGTGTCATGCGGCGGGCCTCGTCGAGGATCGCCGATTGTGAGCGGCTGACCACTTGGCGACCCTGGTGCATGGCGATGGCGCAGAAGCGGCACGCCCCGTAACAGCCGCGGTGGGTGGTCAGCGAGAAACGGATGGTGTCCAGTGCGCGGATGGGGCCGCGGGCCGCCACAGCGGGATGGGGGTCGAGCGTGAACGGCAGGGCGTAGACGGCATCCAGCTCAGCCGAGGTGAGGGGCGGCGCAGGCGGGTTGTGCACCAGGCACCGGGTGTCCACTTTTTGCAGGAGGGGACTGGCCGTGTGAGCCTCTTGGTTGGTTGCGAAGAGGCGGAACATCTCCAGAAAGGCGGATCGCCCTTCCGGGGTGGGCGCGGCCACGGTGTTGAAATCCGGAAGAGCGACAGCGTTTGCGGGCCGTGCCTGCGATGAGGCCGGCAGGGCGTGGCAGAGGCCGCGCAAGCCGCGCCAGTCGGTACCGTCACGCCATGCGCGGGCCAACGCCGTGATTGTGCGCTCCCCCATACCGTAGACGAGCGCATCAGCTTTGGCGTCGAACAGCAGGGGGCGCCGCACGGTATCGGACCAACAGTCGTAATGCGCGATCCGTCGCAGGCTGGCCTCGATGCCGCCGATGACGATCGGTTTGCAGGGCTTGAAGGCGGCGCGGATTTGGTTGCAGTAGACGATCACCGCGCGGTCGGGCCGGGCGTTGTTGACGCCGCCGGGAGTGAAGTCATCCTGTCTGCGGCGGCGGCCGGCGGCGGTGTAGTTGGCGACCATGGAATCCACGCATCCGCTGGTGACGCCCCAGAAGAGGCGCGGTTCGCCGAGGCTGCGGAAGGCCTCCGTCGAGGCGGGATCGGGCTGGGACAGGATCGCGGTGCGGAAGCCTTCGCGTTCGAGCACACGACCGATCACGGCCACGCCGGAATAGGGCGAATCGATGTAGGCGTCACCCGAGACCAGAATCACATCCGGCGCGTCCCAGCCGAGTTGCCGGATCTCCCGCTGTGTGCACGGCAGGGGCATGGGGCTTAGGCGAGCGGTTCGACCGAGAGGCGCAGGAACGTTTCCAGACGTTCACCCGGTTCAAGTGTGCGCAAGAGATCGCGTTGGGCTGCGGCCTCCCGGCCCTCGGGGTAACAGTTGGCGGGTTCAAGCCCCAGAACGTATTCGCCTTGGCCGCACATTTTCCACTGAATCAGGAAAGGGAGTTCTGCCACGCGGTAGGTCACGCGCAGGGAGAGGCGCAACTGCGGATTCACCAACGCGGCCGAGGCCAGCCCCTGTTCGTCGGCTGGCAGGGTGTGGTAGTAGACCTGTTCGCGGAAGCCCGGCGCGGGAGCGGCGAAACGCTGCCACTCCGCGAGCCCGGCCGCGGCATGCTCGTTCTGCGGGGTCACGGGATGGTCGGGCATCACAAGTGTGGCTTCCGGGTCCACCAGCGGCCAGCCGAGGTTCATGTGGTAGAGCAGCATCACGGGCGTGGGCGCGAAGCCCAGGTTCTCGATCGTGTCGCGCACGGTGATGGACGGCGTGTCGAAGGCGGTCGAGATCGTGCGCGTGAGCGTGAGGTTCTCGCCGAAGACCCGGGCGTGACGCATGCGTCCGCTGGCGCTCAGGGTATACGTGCCGTCTGGCGTCCAGGCTGCGGAGGTGTTCACCTCCTCGGCTGCGAGGTGGCTCAACCGGCCGTGCAGACCGTGGCGTTCGCCGTCCGCTGCGCACGGTCCGCCGACATTCAGCAGGCCGCAACCGGTGAGCAGGCCGCCGCCCCAGGTCCGCAGCCACTCGCATCCCTCGGGGTCGTAGGCGTGGGGCACGGCGGGCGGCTGGCATGCGAGCCAGGCCAGCGGGATGCCTTTGTACCGCGCCGGGCCGATATCCATGCCGCGGTCCGGATACACGGAAAACGCGAGTCCGCTGCCGGATTCGAAGTCCAGTACGCGCATGCCGCGTCCCCGGCCGTCCTCCTCCACCAACCGCCGAATCGCGGCCATTTGTTCCATCCGGCCCACGCGGGCCGCTAAAAAAGCACGGTCTTTTTGATTCATCCTCTTCCTCCGATTTGAAATAATCGTAGCAAAGAGTTGCTTTTTCGGCACGAAACGAATTAAACTCTTTTCCTGTTTTGTTTGTATGAAGAAGGTGGATGGATTACAGAAAGGAAAAGGGGATCAACATGATGCAGTTCAATCGTCGTGATTTTATCAGGGGATCGGCACTGGCGGCGGCGTCGCTGGTCGCGGGCGGATGCGAGACCACCGGAGCGGCGGGCCGCTATCCGGCGGTGACGCGCACGGTCGCGCCGAGATTCCGTAAGCCGGGCGAGAAGCTCAATATCGGCGTGGTCGGTGTGGGCGGCAAGGGATGGAGCGACTGGATGCCGATGTTCAAGAACGGCGAGAACATTGTGGCGCTCTGCGACGTGGACCGCAATCCGATCAACAAGGCCTTGGCCGAGTTGGAGAAAGCGGGGGTCAAACCCTCGCAGGTCAAGTGCTACAGCGATTTCCGTAAGATGCTGGACGAGTGCAAGAATCTGGACGCCGTGACGGTTTCGACGCCGGACCACATGCATGCGCCCGCCGCGATCCGCGCCATGAAGCAGGGGTGCCATGTGTTTGTGCAGAAGCCGCTGGTGCGCACGATCTGGGAGGCGCGTTATTTTGAAAAGGTCGCCAAGAGCTGCGGTGTGGTGACGCAGATGGGCAATCAGGGCAGTGCCAACAACGGCCTGCGCCGTAACGCTGAACTGTTGCAAGCCGGTGTCCTCGGTGATGTGACCGAGGTGCATGTGTGGACCAATCGCCCGATATGGCCGCAGGGCATCGGCAGGCCCGAGGGGTCGGACCCGATTCCGGAGACGCTCGATTGGGACAGCTACCTCGGCACGGCACCGGTGCGCCCGTTCAAGGCCGGCGTCTACCACACCTTCAAGTGGCGCGGCTTTTTTGATTTCGGCACCGGCGCGTTCGGGGACATGGCCTGCCACACCATGAACCTGCCGTTCCGCGGTTTGCGCCTGGGCGCGGTCGAGTCGGCCGAGTGCATCCAGATCGAGGGTAAGAATAACGAGACCTATCCCAACAAGAGCATCGTGCGGCTGACCTATGCCGCGCGCGGCCGTCTGCCGCGGGTGACGCTCTACTGGTATGACGGCAATCTCAAGCCTTCGGCAGAGATCATGCCCAAAGTCGTCGCGACACTGGGTCAGGTGCCGAACACCGGCTGCCTGATCATGGGCAGCAAAGGCATGGTCTGCAGCACCAACGACTACGGCGCGGACGGCTACATCGCCTTCAACGACGAGGCGAAGATGAAGTCGATGTCCAAGCATGAGGCGCTGACCGAGGCAGTCATCCCGGCGAAGTTCCGCCCCAACACCAATGGCCACTACCTCGAGTTCGTCAACGCCTGCAAGGGTCAGGACGTGTGCTTCTCGGATGTGGACCATTCGGTGCCGATGCTGGAAAGCATGCTGGTCGGCTGCGTCGCGCAGCAGGTCCCCGGCAAGCTGAAGTGGGACAGCCGTAAACAGGAGTTTGCCAACAACGCCGCAGCCAACGCGTTGGTCAAACCGCACATCCGTCCCGGCTGGGAATTCTGACGGGGCATCCGCCCGGTCGGAATGTTTGCGCAAAGCCACGAAGGCCACGAAGAGGTCGGAATCCGGAATCTTTGTGACCTTTGTGGTTTTGTAAGGCCTGAACATGAATCTTTGGAAAGACACGTATCCGCTGATCATCTCCTGCGCGCGCGGGTTGGCGCCGCAGACGGTCGGCGAACTCAAGCGGCTCGGTTACCGCATTGTGGACACCACCGCACAGACGGTGGTGGTCCGCGGCACCATGCGCGACATGATGACGCTGAACTTGCGGCTCCGCACCGCGCACCGTGTGCTCGCGCCGCTGTTGCGGACCGAGTGCCGCAACCTCCGCGAGTTTTACGACGACGTCAAATCCATCGATTGGGAAAACCTGCTGGAGCCGGACGGGTATTTCACGGTGAACAGCGTGACGCGCACGGACGCGATCCGCGACACCCGCATGGCCGCGCTCAAGGCCAAAGACGCGATCGCCGACCGTATGCGGCAGCAGTGCGGCAGTCGTCCCGATTCGGGCCGCGAAACCCACGGCGCCGCAATCTTTGTCTATTGGCAGAGAACCGAGCTCATCATCTATCTGGACACCACGGGAGGCGAGCCGCTCTCCAAACGCGGGTATCGCATCACGCCGGGAACCGCGCCGTTGCAGGAGACCCTGGCGGCCGGATGCGTGCTGGCTTCGGGATGGGATGCCAACAGCCCGTTTGTCGTGCCGATGTGCGGTAGCGGGACCCCGGCGATCGAGGCCGCGCTGCTGGCGCTCAACCGTGCGCCGGGCAGCTTCAAGAGCCACTTCGGGTTCATGGCCATCAAAGGGTACCGCATCACGATTCCCGGCGAGCGCGCGGGAGCGAGTGTGCGGCAACGTTTCGGTGCCTCGCCGGAACAGATTTGGAAAGACATGGTGGCTACCGCGCGCGATCAGGAACGCCGGGAGGGCCTGCCGCCGATCCTCGCCACGGACATCGACCCCGAGACGCTTGAATCCGCGCGGCTCAACGCCATCGCGGCGGGCGTCTCCGAACACATCACCTTTGCCGCCTGCGATTTCGAGGCGACGCAGTTGCCCCCGCCGCCGGGGGTGATTTTCCTGAACCCGCCCTATGGGCAGCGTCTGGCCTCGGGCGTCGCAGTGGAGAGCACGGCGGAAACGGATGCCGAGTCTGCTGCGGATGAGCCTGCGTCAGGTGAGGCGCTGGAGCCGCTTTACCGCCGCATCGGCGATTTTTTCAAGCGTCAGGCCGTGGGCTATACCGGTTGCGTCCTGACGGGTAACCTCGAGTTGTCGCGCCGTATCGGGCTGCGTTCGTCGCGGCGCATCCCTTTTTTCAACGGGCCGATCGAGTGCCGCATGCTGGTCTTTGACCTGTTTGAGGGTACGCTGAAGGAGGCGAAAAAGGGTAACAACCCGGAACAGGAAGCGTCATGCACACCATTACCGTGACAGTCAAAGGGCAGGAGCCGATGGTCGTGGCCGTCGGCACTCGTATCAGCGAATTGCTGCCTTCGGTCGACCGGGACGGGTTCCCCGTGCTGGGGGCGGTAGTGAACAACATGGTGCAGCCTCTTTTTATGTCGTTCATCACGGATGCGAAGGTCGAGCCCCTGACGATCCGGGATCCCCGCGGTTGGGCCATCTACCGCGCGTCACTCTGTTTCCTGTTGGCCAAAACCGTCCACGAGCTTTTTCCGGACGTGGGCTGCCGCGTGCGCAACTCGATCGGCACGGGTCTCTACTGCACGGTCGAGTGGGAGGAATGTTCGGAAGACGCGTTGCGTGATCAGGTGGCACGTCTGAAACAGGCCATGCTCGAAACGGTGCGGCAGGATCTCACGATCAGCACGGAAACGGTGTCGTACGAGACGGCGGTGAAACGGTTTCGCGAAACCGGACAGACCGACAAACTCAACCTGCTGGCGCACCGGAATCCGCCGGTCATTTGCCTAACGCGCTGCGGCACCTTTTTCGAGTTGAGCCAGGAGCCGCTCGTCTCCCGCACCGGCGTGCTGAACCTGTTCGACCTCACTCCCCTTTCCTGCGGGTTCGTGCTCACGGTGCCGACGCCGGATTCACCGAGCGCGCTGCCGCCGCTGCCGCCGTTCGAGCACCTCTTCCGGGTGTATCGGGAGCACATCGAGTGGGGCCGGATCGTGGGCATCACCACGGTCGGCGAACTCAACCAGGCGGTGATCGAGAAACGGGTCGATGACTTCATCCAGACCGTGGAGGCGTTGCACGATAAAAAACTCGGCCGCATTGCGGATGAGATTACGCAGCGCGAGCCTTCGGTGCGGCTGGTGCTGGTGGCGGGACCCTCCTCCGCCGGGAAGACCACCTTTTCCAAGCGGCTCATCACGCACCTGCGCGTGAACGGCTACCGGCCGCTGCTGATCTCCACGGACAACTATTTCGTGGGAGATGCGCGCAACCCCCGTGATGCGGAGGGACGGCTGGACTACGAGCATATCGAGGCCATGGACCTGCAGCGCCTGAACCGCGATCTGTTGCGCCTGCTGGCGCGGGAGGAGGTGCACTTGCGCGGCTTCGATTTCAAGACCAAGGAGGGGTACGACCGCCCGGAGACCACACGCCTGCCGGACAACGGCATCATCGTGATGGAGGGGATTCACAGCCTCAATCCCCAGTTGATTGCGGACGTGCCCCGCGATCGGACATTCCGGATCTACATCAACGCGCTCACGCAACTCGGCGTGGACAGCAGCAACCGCATTTCCACCACCGACACGCGGATCATCCGGCGCATGGTGCGGGACCACCGGTTCCGCAACCGTCCGGCCATCGAGACGTTGCGCATGTGGCCCTCGATCGTGCGCGGCGAACAGCGCTGGATCTACCCGTTTGAGCATCTCGCTGATGCGGTGTTCAACTCGGCGCTGGACTATGAGCTGGCTGTGCTGAAGCCCCTGATCGCGCCGCTGCTCAACCAGATCAAACCTTGGGACGAGGTGTATATCGAGGCGCGCCGCCTCTCCGGATTCCTCCACAACTTCACGCCGCTGTCGCCGGATGTCGTGCCGGGGGATTCGATTTTGCGTGAGTACATCGGCGGCAGCCAATTGACCTACTGACGCGCGAATGAAAGGAACACCATGAGCCAAGAACTGGAAGAAGGCGCAACCCTGACGCTGGATTTCGCGAAAATCGCGAAAATCGCCGAAACCTGCAAAGACGCGATTCCGGTGGCGGTGCAGCACGCGGACACCCGGGAGGTGATCCTGGTGGCCTACACCAACGAACTGGCGATGCGTAAGGCCTTTGCCGAACGCACACTCGTGTTGTGGAGCACCTCGCGCAACACGCTGTGGGAAAAAGGCAGGACTTCGGGCGAGACGTTTGATCTGCTCGAGGCGCGCGTCAACTGCGAGCAGAACTCGCTCCTGTACATTGTGCGGCCGCGGCGCGGCGCGATCTGCCACACCCGCAACCGGAACGGCGAGCCGCGCAACTGCTACTACCGCCGTATCGATCTCGACACGCTTGCACTCACAAATCTGGACCCATAAAGGGAAGGAAGATTTAGGAGTTAGGATTTAGGATTTAGGAGTTAGGAGTTAGGAGTTGGGAGTTGGGAGTTTCTGCTCCCGCTTATCACCTGTTGCCCACTGCCCACTGCCCACTGCCCACTGCCCACTGCCCACTGCCTGCTGCCTCTTATCACCTCTTACTTTCGTTCCTATGCGCTACCGTTGCCCATATTGCGGTCATAACTTTGATGAGCGCCCCGCGTCGCGTTGTCCGGCGTGCGACAAAGTCATGCGCGTGCCGCCCCGCTCCGATCCCGTGCGCTGGCGCCTCAAACGCCGCGCGATCAGCCGTATCATGCGCGAGTACGAGCAGAAGCGGGCCGCGCTCGGCAATCCGGTGTCGCCAACCCTTTTCCGCAACCCCAAGTTTTATTTCGCGGCGATCGTGGTGTTCGTGTTTCTGGGCATCTTGCTGTCCAACACCACGGACAAGGCGGTGCGGCGGATGGAGGTGACCCCGCACATGCGCGCGATCCGCAACCTTGATGTGCTGGCCGAGGCTCTGGGCCGCTACCACTTCCATACGGGAAGCTTCCCCGACGCTGTGCCGGGGCTTGCCGCGCTGGTGCGCGATCCCGCTGTCCCAAAGTGGGACGGGCCCTACATCCGTTTTCTGCGCAACGACCCTTGGAACACGCCCTTCGTTTACGCGCCTCCGGCCGGGAACGGGTTGCCGACGCTCTTTTCCTGCGGGGAGGACCGGATCCCGCATACCCCGGACGATCTTTTCCCTGACCCCGCGCGTTTCGATCCCGGCACAGCGTGGACCAACGGATGGGTTTCCGCCGAGCAACGGCTGCCCGGTGTAACGGTCCTGCCTTCTTCCCCCGATGGAAAGCGGTGAGGTCGCAATAAGGTTAGGAAAGAGAAAAACATGAGAAACGGGGTGTTGGCGGCGGCGTTGTGGATCGGTCTCGCAGGCGGCGCGTTGTCACAGGAGGCCGCGCCGGTAGCGGTGGGAGAGGCGGAGACGGCAGGGTTCTCGTTCGGTCTGACGCTGGATCTTTTCTCCGCGTATGTCTGGCGTGGCTGCGTATACAACGACGAGCCGGTCTTCCAGCCTGCCGCGACACTGGCGTATGCGACAGAGCGGTACGGGACGTTCGGCCTAGGCCTCTGGGGGAATCTTGATCTGACCGACCGCAACCGGAAGGTCTCGGGCGGCAGTTTCAATGAAGTCGATTATTCGCTGTTCCACGCGTTTGATGTGGGCGGCTTCACGCTGGAGTGGGGGCATTTCGGGTACACCTTCCTCAAAGCGAATGGCCGCGACTCTTACGGGAACACGAAAGAGGTCTATCTCTCGGTCAGCCACAACAACGATCTCGTGACCCCGTTTGCGAGTCTGGCCTATGACTACGACCTGCTTGACGGGTTTTACTTCAACGCCGGGTTGAACAAAGAGGTGGCGCTTGGCGACCAACTGGCACTCGGCGCCGAAGTCTCGGTCGGCGCGGGGGATGACGACTATATGACGTATGTGGGGGTTGACGAGCCGGGCCTGATGGATTTTAACTTCTCGGTGTACGCCATATACGCGCTCACGGATACCCTGTCGGTCAGCGCGAAACTGGCGTGGATGTCGCTGCTGGACGGCGACGCGCGCGATGCCGAACCCTACAGGGATGAGGATCTGCTGTGGGGCGGCGTGAGTCTCAACCTTGCGCTCTGAGCGGCGCGGGACCTCAGACGTACCGGTTGCCGTAACGCTCCCGCGTCAGTCCGCGCGGGATTTCTTTGATGAAGCGGGAGGGCTTGCAGAAAAACACGCCGCCGTCCCGTGTGCGCCGCATGCCGGGCGCACACAACACCAGCTCGTCCTTTGCGCGCGTGACCGCCACGTAGAACAGGCGGCGCTCCTCCGCGTCGTTCTCGGCTTCGCCCACGGAGCGGCTGGACGGGAACATCCCCTCGGTGACCCAGATCACGAACACCACGGGCCACTCCAGCCCTTTGGCTTGGTGCACGGTGCTGAGATGCAACCGCTCTTTGGCCTCGCGTTCGGCCCCGTCATACTCATGGTCGACATTGGTGAGCAGGGCCACCTCCTGCAGAAAGGCCTCCACGCTCGGACTTTTCCCGATCTGCAGCGCCAGTTCGCGGATGTCCTCCTCACGCTTGTCCGCGTTGTCGAAACGCCGGTAGAGGAGGGTGTGGTAAAACAGGTCGCAAAAGCGCTGCACGATCTCGCCGCCCGCGGCATTCAGTTTTTCACTGTGATAAGCCTGGAACAGTTGGTCGATCGCCGCCCACTGTTCGCGCACCGCCGGACGCATCGCCGCCCGCAAGCGTGCGCGCGTTTCGGGGGATTGCGTGTCAAACGTGTTGCCGATCTTGCTCCAGAGGGACTCGACTGTTTTCTCGCCCACGCCGTCCAGAAGACTCAGCAGGCGTCCGAACGCCAGGCGGTCGGAACGGTTCACGCAGACGCGCAGAAAGGCCAGCACGTCTTTGACGTGCGCCTGTTCGAACACGCCGATGCCGGAGGTGATCACGTACGGGATGCGCGCGCGTCCCAGCGCGATCTGCAATTCGATGGAATGGTAGTGGGCGCGGTAGAGCACGGCCATGTCCCGCAGCCGGTATCCGTCCTCCTGATACCGCTCGATCAGGGTGAGCAGGGCCGCGGCCTGCTCCTCGCCGTCGCGTAGAAACAGAACCTGGGGTTTGTTGCGCGCCTTGCGCGTGGGCCGCAGGGTCTTCTGGAACTGCTCGGGGTTGCCGCGGATACAGGCGTTGGCCACCTCCAGCACTTCCGGCACACTCCGGTAATTGCGCTCCAGTTTAACCATGCGGCAGGTCGGCCAGCGTTTGGGGAAATCCATGATGTTCCGGAAATCCGCCCCGCGCCACGAGTAGATGCACTGGAAATCGTCGCCCACCGCCATGATGTTGCCGTGCGTGTCCGCGAGAATGTCCACCATCCGGGCCTGCAGCAGATTGGTGTCCTGATATTCGTCCACCAGCACATGCCGGAAGCGGCTCTGGTAAAAAACGCGCACCGCCTCGTGTTCGGTCAGAAGCCGCAGTCCGTTCACCAGCAGGTCATCGAAATCCATGGCCCCCATGCCGCGTTTCTTCTCCGCGTAGAGGTTCGCCACGCGGAGGATCTCCGTCGGATCGACCCGCAGTTCGGTGAGCGTCGAATCCAGCACATCTTCGATATCGCAGGCGCGGTTGGCGGCCCTGCCGATCAGGGAGGCGATCACGTCCTTCTTGGGGAACTCCTTGCGGTTCCGCACGGTCTCCCGGATGCACTGGTCGATCAGGCTGTGCGAATCGTCGCGGTCGAGAATCGTGAAATCGTGGGGATACCCGAGGCGGTCGCCGAAACGCCGCAGAAACCGGTTGCAGATATGGTGGAACGTGCCGCTCCAGAGGTTCCCGACCGTCTCGCCCGCAACCTCTTTGGCCCGGTCCAGCATCTCCCGTGCGGCGCGGTTGGTGAAGGTCAGCAGCAACAGCCCGTCCGGCGGCTGGCCCTGTTCGACGAGGTAGGCCACCCGGTAAACCAAAGTCCGGGTTTTGCCCGTGCCTGCGGCCGCCAGCACCAGCAGGGGGCCTTCACCCGCCATAGCCGCCTCACACTGTTCGGGGTTCAGCAGTTTGGAATAATCGGTCATGGGAATACACGCCGCCGCCGCTGCGGACCCGGAGAGCGGAGGTCCGCAGGCATACTGGCGGCAGGGGAGCCGGATCGCGGAAAGATTGGACCGGGCGATTAGGCGCCGAGCACCGCCTCGACAGCCTTCACCAGCGCGTCGCCGCGTTGCAGTCCCACCATCTGCTGCACCACCTGGCCGTCTTTGAAGATCAGCAGGGCCGGGATGCTCTTGATGCTGAACCGCACGGCCAGTTCTTTGGCGTCATCGACATTAACCTTCGCGACATTCGCCCGGCCTGCCAATGCGGGGGCCACCTGAGTTTCCAGAATCGGCGTCTGCATCTTGCAGGGGCCGCACCACGGGGCCCAGAAATCCACCAGCGTGACGCCCTGTGCCACAGCACCGTCAAAGGTCGCGTCCGTCAAATCCAATACTGTACCGGCCATATCTGCCTCCTATACTCCCCAACCGCAGGGGTTCACATTTGAGCGGTATCATAACGGGTTTTCCTGCCCGATGGCAAGAACGCAAACCGCGAGTTCACGGGCATACGGGCGCAGCCCCGTTTCATTCGGAGAAGGCTCAGGAGGAGTGGCGCGAAACCTTGCGCGTCAACGGATCGGGAAGAACAGAAAGATCCCGACGGTCCAGAGCGCATGGGAGACCATGCAGGCGGTGAGGTTGCCGCGCCAGCGGTAGAGTGCGCACCAGAAGAGTCCGGCCACGCTCGCGGCCAAGACCAGCATGAGGTTGCCGGAAACCAGATGCACGGCACCGTAAAACGTTGTGCCGAGAACGACCCCGGTCGTCGCGCCCCAGCGCTTCGCAGCCTGGCGTTGCACGAAACCGCGCCAGAACAACTCTTCGCCGGGACTGGTCACCAGCAGCAGGAGAGCGCCGATCAGCCACGGATGACCCGCGCCGCGGATCGCGTAGATCGCGTTCACCTGTTGCGGCGCGAAGTCGAACAGGCGGCATGCCAGCGCATAACCGGCCCAGAAGAGGCCGTAGAGCGCCACGGCGGCCGCCACGCCGATGAGCCCCTCGGCGAGCGTCAGGTCGGTGTGCCGCCACGGCACTCCCGCCACCACGATTGAGGCGGTGCAGAGTCCGCACACGGTCAGGGTGATCTTGCCCCAGAAGTTGCCTGCAGGACAGCCAAAGACCCAGAGAAACCCGATGGCCGCCAGAGCCGTGAGTAGCCAGAAATTCCGGTGGGTTGCGCGCATGAAGAGTTCCTTTATCCGAGAAAGAGGCCCAGCGTGAGCAGGGTGCCGAAGAGAAAGTGGATGCCTGCGGAGAGCCCCTCCAAGCGGCCGATCCGTGCCCGGTCGCCAGTGCGGAACCCTATGGCGCAGGTGCGGAGCGCATTCAGGGTGAACGGCAGTGCGAGGAGGGCGATGCCGGACAGGGGCGGCAACAGACCGCCCGCGATCCCGGCGACCAGAATCAGGTGGGGCAGGATGTGCAGGGCCATGAAAAGCGGGGGCGCGCGTTCGGAACCCAAAACCAGCGAGGCGGTCCGGATGCCGGCCTGATGGTCGGATGCCATGTCGCGCAGGTCATTGCCGTGCAGGATCGCGCCGACCAGACAGGTGACCGGCAGGGAGAGGATCAGACTCGGGAGGGTGAGGGTCCGGGTTTGGGCGAAATAACTGGCTGTGACCATCAGCACGCCCATCAACAGCGCCACTACCGGCAGGCCGAACCCCGCATATTTGAAACGCGGTCCGGTTGTGTAGCACGCGGCACCCGCCACGCCCGCCACCGCGAAAAGCGCGAGGTGCCAGTCGCTCAGCGCGGCGGCGCGTGCGCCGGCCAAGGCCCCCGCAAGCAGGCAAAGCACGCCGGCCCCCAAGACGTGATATGGCCGCAGCGTGCCGTTGACCAGATGCGGGGCGGTCGGCGGATGCGCGGAAGTGTCCACGCCGGACCGGAAATCACCGTAAGTGTTCAGCAGGTTGGCCGCGATTTGCAGTAGCCATCCGCTGAGCAGGCAAAGCGCCAGAAGCGGCCCGTTGAAGTGGCCGTCGTGGGCCGCGAGCGCCGCGCCGACGGTGACCGGGACCGTTGAGGCGGTCAGGGACCAGAAACGCGGCACAGTCAGCCAAGGAAGAAGCGCGGCGGCGGCGCGGGGCCGGCAAGCCGCGGGATCCGGTTGGGTCTGGTTTTCAGAAGGAAACATGGCCGCAGTATACGTGACGGATTGCCGTAAAAGCAAGAGCGACGGGATCAATGGTTTTTAGTGCCGCATCCGCCGATATTGTTTCACCACGGGACACTTTCTTGGGTTTCAGGGTTTCAAGGTTTCATGGTTTCATGGTTTCAAGGTTTCAAGGTTTCATCCAAATCGGGGTCGGGATCGCTATCGGAATCGATTGTTTCACCACGGGACACTTTCTTTGGTTTCAGGGTTTCAAGGTTTCAAGGTTTCATGGTTTCATGGTTTCATGGTTTCAGGGTTTCAGGGTTTCAGGGTTTCAAGGTTTCAGGGTTTCATGGTTTCATCCAAATCGGGGTCGGGATCGCTATCGGAATCGATTGTTTCACCACGGGACACTTTTTTTGGTTTCAGGGTTTCAAGGTTTCATGGTTTCATGGTTTCAGGGTTGCATCCTCACGCCCTTGCCTCGGGGACCCGCATCCATTACGGTTGGGCTTTCTTCCGCGTGTGTGATGTGGTACAACACACCCCATGCGGAACGGAAAGGGTAAAACGGTGGGG
>Ga0208694_1001015_pt1 | contig 37229 bp, 36 predicted proteins | sample AD_UKC078_MetaG_FD_184442 | JGI IMG/M metagenome (GOLD analysis project Ga0208694, IMG submission 184442) | Active sludge microbial communities of municipal wastewater-treating anaerobic digesters from USA - AD_UKC078_MetaG (SPAdes) (version 2) | ecosystem: Engineered > Bioreactor > Anaerobic >...
CCACACCGCGCGGCAAGCTCTACTTTGCTGCGGCCGTAGGCGTACTCACCTATTTAATCCGTGTTTATGGCGGCTACCCAGATGGCGTAGCCTTTGCGGTGTTGATTATGAATATGTGCGTGCCGCTGATTGATGCGCACACGCAACCCAGAGTGTTTGGTCACGAGAAATAATATGCCGGATGGTTTTTTAAAAAATCCAATTGTTAAGCATGCGGTACAAACCGCACTCTCGTTATTGGCGTTTGCTTTTGTTGGCACACTCATGCTGGCTTATGTGTTTGATATTACCCGTGCACCGATAGAAGCCAGTGAAAAGGAGGCGCGTCTGGCGCTTTTTGCGCAAATTCTGCCCAAAGACAATTACGATAATGATTTATTAACAACCACTGTGCAAATTCCACCCAGTGCACAACTCGGCAACCTGCAACCCAGCACGGCCAATGTTGCAAAGCTTAACAACAAAACGGTTGCCGTGATTTTAGAAGCCATTGCCCATGATGGCTATAGTGGCGATATCAAACTGCTCATTGCAATGCGAGCGGATGGCACTATTAGCGGCGTACGCGTATTGTCGCATAAAGAAACACCGGGCTTGGGCGACTACATTGACATTGCGCACGGCGACTGGATTAAACTATTCAATAATGAATCTGTCCACAAAACACCTGTAGCACAATGGCAGGTTAAAAAAGATGGCGGTAAATTTGATTACATGGTGGGTGCCACCATTACGCCCCGCGCTGTGGTAAAAGCGGTGTTGAAGGCTACGCAATTTTTTGAGGCCAACAAAGCGCGTTTATTTTTAATAGAAGATGTACAAGTAGCAAAATAGCGCCGCTAAAATGCACCTTAAATATTGAATAAAAAAATGGAATAAACACCGCAAATGCTATGCAAACCTTTTACGATGCTCTGCGAGCCTTGTAAATAAAGGCTCGCAGAGCATGTAAAATCTCTCGGGGGATTTTTTGGGTGTTTAAATGATTTTTAGCACTCAATTTTTAAGGTTTTTTTCAGGCAGAAAAAATGCTGTTTGATGAAGGATAAACATGAGTAACATTTATAAAGAGATTGTCGAAAATGGCTTATGGAAGCAAAACCCTGGGGTGGTGCAACTCTTAGGCTTATGCCCAACGCTTGCCGTTACCACCACAGCCGTTAACGGCATTAGTTTAGGTTTAGCTACAGCACTAGTGATGGCCGCTGCCAACGGGGCGGTGTCACCCGTGCGGCAATGGATTGCCAGCGAAATTCGGGTGCCGGTGTTTATTTTAGTCATTGCCGCACTCGTAACCGTCATTGATTTATCCATCAATGCGTTTGCCCATCCGCTGCACAAAGTGCTGGGGATTTTTATTCCGCTGATTGTGGTGAATTGTATTGTGCTGGCCCGCGTAGAATCATTTGCGGCTAAAAATGCGCCGGTGCCTTCCATTCTGGATGGTTTCATGATGGGCATCGGCTTGACGTTGGTATTGGCATTACTGGGCGCAATGCGTGAAATAGTCGGTCGTGGTACGCTGTTTTCGGGGCTGGATTTAGTCTTTGGCCCAGCTGCCAAGCAGTTTATATTAACTGTGATTCCCGATTACCATGGCTTTTTATTAGCCGTGCTGCCGCCAGGTGCATTTTTGGGCTTAGGCATGCTGATTGCCGGGCGTAACTGGATTGAACTCAGAAAAGCCGCTAAAACAAATGCGCCGACGCCCGCGCTAAAACCGGCACTGAACCACTGAGAATAAGCACGCAATCTTGAAGTGACCGATGAACGCCGAAAAACGCTTTGAAATTTTCCAACGCCTAAAATTAGCGATTCCCAACCCGGCTACCGAGCTTAAACACAGCAGCACTTTTGAACTGCTGATTGCTGTGATTTTATCGGCCCAAGCGACTGATAAAAGCGTGAACCTCGCCACAGAAAAACTTTATGCTGTGGCCAATACGCCAGAGGCAATACTGGCATTGGGGCTGCAGGGCTTAGAAAGCTATATTCAATCCATTGGTCTATATCACGCAAAAGCCAAAAATATATTGGCCACTTGCCAGCAACTCATCAGCCAGTACCAATCACAGGTACCCAATACACGCGCTGCCTTAGAGGCACTGCCGGGCGTGGGTCGAAAAACCGCCAATGTGATATTAAACACCGCTTTTGGCGAACCCACGATTGCCGTGGACACGCACCTATTTCGACTGGGCAACCGCATTAAACTCGCCACAGGAAAAACGGTGCTGGAGGTTGAAAAAAAATACTTAAAAACGATTCCTAAAGTATTTATGCAAGACGCGCACCACCTGCTTATTTTGCATGGCCGCTATACCTGCACGGCGCGTAAACCCAAATGCAGCAATTGCTGCATTGAAGACTTATGCGAATATAATGCAAAGGAATACAATTAGCGCATATGGAAACACAAAAATTCGCATGAAAGTCGCCACCAGTATTGTCATTGGCCGCACGGCAAACCCTAACCTTGCCACACAAGCGGTGATGCAGGCCATGCACAAGGCTGATATCACCATTGCCAATAGCGTGCTGCTGCTTTTAAGTTCAGAGTTCGCCAACAATCCGCAGCCTGCCATCCGCGCAGCGGCCAAAGCAGGAAACTGCACACAAGTGTTTGGCTGCTCAGCGGCGGGCATTTTTACAGAAAACGACTGGGTGCTGGATGCGCCCGCCGCCGCGGCCATGGTATTTAGTGGAGACGTGGGAATTCAACTGGCCAAATCAGATATCGCGCAATGCGCACAACAGGCACTGCTGACCCTCACCGCACCTAACGCCATCAATAGCACTTGGTTGAATGATGGCCATGACCGTTATGGTGGCGTTTCAGGCGATGTCGTCGGCCAAGGGCCATTTTCAGTTTGGCAGAACAGCAAAGGCGAAAGCTCAGGACGTGTTGAAGCGGTATTTTCAGGTGTAAAACTTGCCTCCAGCGCCTCGCACGGCTTGAAGATACTGACTAAACCCAAGAAAATTCAAAGTACCGAGACGTTTGACATTACACTGCTTGACAACAAACCGCCTTTATTTAATCTTCAAAAGGCATGGGAAGCTGATTGCAAAGGCAAGATAACCGCCAAAGACGCCACGCTACCGCTACATCTGATGATGGCGATTTACGCCAATAGTGCTGAAGCCATAATGACAGGTGAATTCAGCCAAACGCATTTGATTAGCTATGACGAAGCTCTAGGCAGCGTTACGCTCGCGCAGACCTTGAAGCCAGGTCAATTTTTATGTTGGGGCATACGCGACAATGAAACCGCGCAAAATGATTTACGCCAAACCACACAGACTTTATTGGCTAACTTAGACGCAAAGCCAGATTTCGGGCTGCTTTTTTCATGTATTGGCCGCGGCCCTTTTTATGATGGCATTGACCATGATTTAAATGTCATCACAGCTACGCTACCCAAAATGCCGCTACTTGGTTTTTACGGCAATGGCGAAATAGCGCGCATTGGTGAACATAATCAGTTACTGCCCTACTCGGCTGTACTTAGCTTATTTGCTGCACTTCAAACAAAATGAGTTTGTTTAATCCCAGCCGTGATCAGGTCCGCCAGTTTTTTTTCAATACTTGGGCTAATTTTCACCAACAAAAACCGCTTTCTGATTTAGAAAAAATCGCACTGGAAGTCATTCAAATGCATCCTGAATACCACGCCATACTGAGTCATCCAGCGCAATACAGCCAGCAGGAATACTTTCCTGAAATGGGCGAAACCAATCCATTTTTACATATGAGCCTGCATTTATCGGTCATTGAACAAATTGGCATCAATCAGCCTGTAGGCATTGCCAGCATTTATGCGCGCCTCAAAACCAAGCATCAAGACGCGCATCGCGCACAGCATGATATTCTGGACTGCCTAGCTGAAACCATCTGGCAGGCGCAACGTCAGCAGCGCGCGTTAGACGCTGAGCATTACCTCAGTTTACTCAACAACAAATTGTTGTGAATTTTGGTAAAACATCAGCATCATATCCGCTTAAAATCGCCGAGAAAAAAGCGCTGCCCTGCGAGCCTTATAAATAAAGGCTTACAGGGCAGCGAAAAAGGTTGCGGCTTACACAGCGTTAAAATATTTGCCTTTCTGATATTACACCAGTGATAATGTAGGCCAACAATAAGGAGGCTCGATGACCAGCACAGCACACGAATGGCTTAATGCACATGGCGATTATTTATACCGCTTTGCGCTGGCACGGTTGCGCGACGCGCATTTAGCAGAGGATGCAGTCCAAGAAACGTTTTTAGCGGCCATTAAGAATCCAAACTTTGCCGCACAATCTTCACCGCGCACTTGGCTCACGGGCATTCTTAAACACAAAATTATTGATACCATGCGTAAAGGCCAACGTGAAGTTGTTGCCTCTGACCTGATGAATGAAGAAGACGCTAACATGGATGAGTTTTTTGATGCCACTGGCCATTGGGCGGAAAAACCTATCGCTTGGAATATGCCAAGTGATGCGCTGGAACAAAAACAGTTTTTGGGCATCTTACAAAATTGCATGGATAAACTACCCAAGAAATTGGCTGCTCTTTTTTTAATGCGCGACGTGCATGAAACCGATAATGAAGAAATTTGTAAGGAGTTGCAAATTACCACGACCAATGCTTGGGTGATGTTATACCGCGCGAGAATGAGTTTAAGAAAATGCTTAGAAATCAATTGGATAACAGGTTAAATAGAGGGGGATGAATTTCATGCTTTCCTGTCAATCTGCCAGCCGCTTGGTTTCACAATCGCTTGATCGGCCACTTCACTGGCAAGAAAAGCTGGCATTACGCTTTCATCTCGCTATTTGCAGGCATTGTCGGCGATTTGCCAAACAATTGAACCAGCTGCGAAGTGCGGTAAAAACTATGATGCAACGCACAGAGGCAGACGCCAGTATTGTGCTCAACCCTGAAGCAAAGGCGCGCATCATGCATATCATTCAACAGCATCATTAATGTATTAAATTTTTAACCGAAAAGGAATCTACAAATGAACACGACCCATAAAGCACTATTCGCCTCAGTAGGCGCTGTTTTTGCACTTTCAGTGGCGATGCCAGCCAGTGCCGCTGAAAATCCATTTGCACTTAAAACATTATCTTCAGGCTACCAAGTGGCCGACAATCATGACGCAAAAATGAAAGACGGCAAATGCGGCACTGGTAAATGTGGCGCGAACAAAAAAACCAACAGCAAAGCAAAAGATGGCGCTTGCAGCCATGACAAAGCCAAAGAAGGTTCTTGCAGTGCCGAAAAAATGAAGGAAGGCGCTTGTTCAGCCGAGAAGATGAAAGAAGGTTCATGCGGCGGTGAGAAAAAATAACGCTTGCTATTCAAAGCGTTACTAATAATCACATGTCGCAATTACGTGACATTCAAGGTGTGGGTTTGGGGTTAAAGCGCGAGCTCATTCCCCAAATCCAAGCCCTTTACGGGCAAGAAATCATCCGCAATATTGATTTTCTAGAAATTGCGCCCGAAAACTGGATAGGTGCAGGGGGTAAATATCAAGCCCAACTGGATTGGTTTACTGCGCGGTATCCAATCGTGTGCCATGGCCTATGCTTGTCGCTTGGCGCGCCAGAGCCTCTAAATGTGCCATTTATTCGTCAAGTCAAATCGTTTTTACAACAGCATCAAATTCCACTCTATACCGAACACCTAAGCTTTTGCAGCGACGGCGGCTATTTGTATGACTTGCTGCCGATTCCATTTACAGAAGATGCCGTGCATTATGTCGCACAACGTATTCGACAAACGCAGGATATTTTAGGTGAGCGCATTGGCATCGAAAATGCCTCAAGCTATGTTGCGGCGCCCATATCTGAAATGGACGAGCTGACTTTTTTAAAAGCCGTGATTGAAGAAGCCGATTGTCTTTTGCACTTGGATATCAACAATATTTACGTCAACAGCGTCAATTTTAATTATGACGCGCACCAGCACTTAAGCGGCATTCCAAGTGAACGCATTGTTTACGCGCACGTCGCCGGGCATTATCAACAAGCGCCAGATTTGTTGGTGGATACGCATGGCGAAAATATTACTGACCCGGTCTGGCAGCTATTACATGCCGCATACCAGCAATTTGGCGTTTTCCCTACGCTTTTGGAGCGCGACCTAAACATTCCGCCACTGACCACCCTGATTGCTGAAATCGACAAAATCGCTGATATTCAGCAGCAATATGAGCAGAATTCACATGTCCAATCCGCAGCGTGACGCAGTGAATCCATTGCCGGCCTTTCAGGCGTATCAACGGCAATTTACCCAACATATTCGTGACCCGAAAAATCAACCGCGGCCAGCCAAGGTACCAGCTAAACGCATGGCGATTTATACCGAAATTGTGTATAACAATATTGAAGGCACGCTGGCGAGTTGTTTTCCTGTCACAAAAAAAATCCTCAGTGTGCGCCGATGGCAACAATTGGTGCGCGGATTTATGGCCCATCACCAGGCAAGCACACCATTTTTTAGAGAAATCCCCGAGCAGTTTTTAATGCATCTAGAAAACGTCAGCTTAAAAGACTGCAAATTGCCCGCATTTTTACCCAGTCTAATGCATTACGAATGGGTGGAACTCGCGCTTTCCGTACAAGCAGGCTCCACCAATACGGATAATATTGATGCTGAGTCAGACAAGCTATTAGAAAAGCCCCTTGTCATCTCGCCAACTTTATATTTGTTGCAATATGACTACCCCGTACACCTGATATCACCCGACTATCAACCTAAACAAAAGTCTGCACCACCGACCTATTTACTGGTTTTTCGTAACTTAGAACACCAAATCAAGTTTATGGAACTCAACCCCATGACATTTCAATTGGTGGCACTGTTACAAGAAGAATCGCTGACGGGCCAAGTTGCGCTCGAGAAGTTAGCGAAGTCACACCCGCAAATTTCAACTGAAGTAATCATGCAATTTGGCGCAGCAACGCTGGCTGAGCTAAAAGCTTATGAGGTTATTTTAGGCGTAAAAAAAGCGCTCATTTAAATTAAAAAAGCGCTTTTTTTAACACCAACCTTTTTCGATGCTCTGGAAGCCTTTTAAATAAAGGCTCGCAGGGAATAAAAAAATCCTCGCAGAAATTTTACGCAATAAATTTCAATTTAAATTGATTACGCTTGCCTAATATCGTTACGAAGTACGTGGCAAAAACTCTAATCAAAACTTTGTGCAACGCGTGCTTCTAGCGTTTGTAGCAATGCACTTTTTTCTGCGTTTGTTTTGTCCCACCAAGTTTTGATTTCATCAATGGTGCGATAGCAACCCAGGCAATAGCCTGTGGTTTCATCCATTGCGCACACGCCTACACAGGGCGATTCAACTTCTTGTTCGGTTTCAGCTGTCATATGGATAAAATCCGTGTTTCCTTAACTTAATTGACCGTGGCATTGCTTGTATTTTTTACCGGAACCGCATGGGCAAGGATCATTTCGGCCGACTTTGACGCCATCACGCACTACAGGTTGGCCGCTCGCGAGCAAGGCGGCTTCTTCATCCGACTGCGGATTAGCCAGCGCTTCATCGTAGTCAGCATGTTGATACTGAACATTTTCCACTTCAACTGGATGCTCAACAGCTTCTACATCGGCCTCAGTTTTTACTTGCACCAGCATGGTGATTTTAGTCACTTCGGCCTTCACTGTATTGAGCAAGCCCTCAAACAATTCAAACGCCTCACGTTTGTATTCTTGTTTTGGGTTCTTTTGTGCGTAGGAGCGCAAGTGAATACCTTGACGCAAATGGTCAAGCGCGGCTAAATGCTCACGCCAATGGTTATCCAAACTTTGCAGCATGACCGAACGCTCGAACTGGCGCATCACCTCTGCACTGGCTAACTGCTCTTTTGCTGTATAGGCACTGTTTGCCGCCTCTAGCACGCGCTCGCGCAGGGTTTCTTCATGCAAATCAGGGTGATCTTCCAGCATTTTCACTAGCGGAATGTCCAAGCCTGTTTCTGCCTTCAGTTCACGCTCTAAACTTGGCACGTCCCATTGCTCTTCTACACTGTTGGGCGGAATGTATGTGGCGATCAGATTGATGAGGACATCTTCACGCATGGCTTTGATGGTATCGCCCACATCCACCGCTTCTAGCAACTCGTTGCGTTGCTCATAAATCACCTTGCGTTGGTCATTGGCAACATCATCGTATTCAAGCAGCTGCTTACGAATATCAAAGTTGCGGCCTTCTACCTTGCGTTGCGCATTTTCAATCGCACGCGTGACCCATATATGCTCAATCGCTTCACCCTCAGGCATGTTGAGTTTTTCCATAATCGCTGAAACGCGGTCAGAGGCAAAAATACGCAGTAATTGGTCTTCAAGTGACAGGTAAAAACGGCTCGATCCTGGGTCACCCTGACGGCCAGAACGGCCGCGGAGTTGATTGTCTACGCGGCGAGATTCATGGCGCTCCGTGCCGGCGATGTGCAAGCCACCCGCTGCCAGTACCGCATCATGGCGCTGTTGCCATTCGGTTTTAATTTGGGCGATGCGCGCTTCTTTTTCGGCGTCGCTTAGTTTTTCATCATGCTTCACCGCTTCAATATCGGTTTCTGGATTGCCACCCAACACAATGTCAGTACCACGACCCGCCATGTTAGTTGCAATGGTAATCACGCCAGGGCGTCCTGCCTGCGCAATCACATGCGCTTCACGTTCATGCTGTTTGGCATTTAATACCTGGTGTTCGAGTTTTTCGGCGTTCAGTAAGTTGGAGATCAGTTCTGAATTTTCAATTGAAGTCGTTCCTACCAGCACTGGCTGGCCACGGCTTTGGCAGTCTTTAATGTCCAATATCACCGCCGCATATTTCTCTTTAGCTGTGCGATAGACTTTGTCCATGTGATCTTTACGCTGCATTGGGCGATGGGTTGGAATTACCACTGTTTCTAACGCATAAATCTGATTAAACTCATAGGCTTCCGTATCAGCAGTACCCGTCATCCCTGCAAGTTTGTTGTACATGCGGAAATAATTCTGGAAGGTGATAGAAGCAAGTGTTTGATTTTCTTTTTGAATCTCAACGCCCTCTTTGGCTTCTACCGCTTGGTGCAAGCCGTCAGACCAGCGGCGGCCAGGCATCATACGGCCATTAATTTCATCCACAATGATAATTTCACCATTGCGCACCACATAATGCTGGTCACGATGATAGAGATTACGCGCCCGCAGTGAGGCATACAAATGATGCACTAGCGTAATATTGGCCGCGTCATATAGGCTTGAACCTTCAGATAGCAGGCCGGACTCCGCAAGAATAATTTCCGCATGCTCGTGGCCTTGTTCAGATAACACCACATTCTGGCCTTTTTCATCCACCCAAAAGTCGCCTTCACCTTCTTCTTCAGTTTGCGCTACGAGCTTTGCAGCCACTTCATTGATTTGGTTGTAAAGCGCAATGCTGTTATCAGCCTGTCCTGAAATAATCAGCGGCGTACGCGCTTCATCAATTAGAATCGAATCCACTTCATCAATCAAAGCATAGCTTAAGCCGCGCTGCACACGCGCTTCTCGTTCATGCACCATGTTGTCACGCAAATAATCAAAGCCATATTCATTGTTGGTGCCATAGGTAATATCAGCCGCATAGGCCTGACGCTTTAATTCATTAGGCATTTGCGACAAGTTAATGCCGACAGTTAGGCCTAAAAAGTTATAGAGTTTGCCCATCCACTCGGCATCACGTTTGGCTAGGTAATCATTCACCGTGACCACATGCACACCTTTGCCGGTTAAGGCATTCAGGTACACCGGCAACGTCGCGACCAATGTTTTACCTTCACCAGTACGCATTTCACCGATTTTTCCGGCATTGAGCACCATACCGCCTATCATTTGCACATCAAAATGACGCATACCAAGCGCCCGAACCCCGCCCTCGCGCACCACGGCAAAGGCCTCTGGCAGCAAGTCTTCAAGCGTTTCACCTTTTTGAAAACGCTGTTTAAACTCTTCCGTCTTGGCTCTTAGCGCATCATCAGAAAGCGCTTGCATCGCAGGTTCTAAAGCATTTATTTTTTGTACTTGTTGCGCGTACTGTTTAACCAAACGGTCATTTCGGCTACCGAATATTTTTTTGAACAACGATGAAATCATGAAGTAAGTGGCTTTCCGCTTTAAGGATATAAGGCTTTAATGATGTACGACTAAATTTATGTGAAGGTGATGTTTGTCTGAAAATTGCTCAATAAACTCTGTTTTTTAGTATGTGAGGGCATTAAAAGTAAATTCAAGCACCTGCTTTAAGATATTGTCTTGGGTCAAGCGCATTGCCGTTAAGGCGAATTTCATAATGCAAATGCGGCCCTGTGGAGCGGCCAGTATCACCCATCTCGGCAATTACTTGGCCTTTTTCTACACGTTCACCCGCTTTCACCAACAACTTTGAGCAGTGCGCATAACGCGTTTCTAGCCCAGAGCCATGCTCAATTTTGACTAGTTTACCATATCCGGCTGTATCTTCAGAGGTTGACACGATACCGCCCGCTGCCGCATAAATCAGCGTACCAGTTGGTGCAGGAAAATCCAGCCCCTCGTGAAACGCCTTTTCCCCGGTAAAAGGGTCAGAGCGCCATCCGTAACTGGAAGAATTATAAGCCGCTGTAACTGGACTGCTATTGGGCAACAAATCTTTTAACACGCTTTGCTGCAGCAATTTAGCTTCTATTCTTGCCAAATCATCCGTACCTGCCTCGATTTGGCTCAAAAGTACGGCAATTTCTTTTTGCAAATCAGCTTCGGTCATCGGGGCGTTCAGCACCAAGGGACCACCACGACCATCTTGCACTCGCTTTGTGTCCTCTTTTTTTTGTATTGCAGATTCACTGCCTGGCTTATCTTGGGATTTTTCTAGGGATTTTTCCTGCGGTTTTTCACCAGCCAACTTCGCCAAACGCTCGGCCTGAGAATCCAGACGCATCATGCGTGCTTGCATTTCGCCCAACTGCAAAGCGTAAGCATCTAGGTGTTTTTGTGGGTTATTGAATGAGAACCTTAATTGAGAAGGAATCAGCGACTTCCCCCCCTTTTGTGCTGCGGCTTCCTGTGGCACAATAAATAGCAAGGTGATTAACACTGGAATAACCACCAAAGCAAGTGCAATCAGTGCCAGATGAAACACTGAGAGTGTTTTTGCTTTTGCCATTTTATTTGAGACAAAAATGATATTCATAAAGTCAATCAATACTTATAGTGTCGAACATGCTACCGTTTAATGCATTGCTAAAACAGCCGGAGCTAGTTGCACTCAAGGCGAAAACAAAGGAAGCGCAAATCGCACAAACTATTTGGCTGAACGTTAGCCCTGAAAACTTAGCGCAGTGTAGCCACGCCTATCGTCTAAAAGACAATCAATTGTCCGTATTTGCAGTCAACAACGCAGTTGCCGCAAAAATTAAACTTTTAATCCCTAGCTTATTGATTAAGCTAGAAAAGCAAGGGTGTGAAGTTACTGCAATTCGGGTAAAAGTGCAAGTAAAATCTACCCCAGAAACTCCAACTAAACCCGTCAAAAAACTAAGTCGCCACGCCGCAACCGAATTAACGATATTAGCCGAAAAATTGACAGGTACATCGCTTGGTGACGCCTTGGCAAGACTCGCAAAAAAAGCAAACTAAGCAATGATTGTCGCCAATTGCTTTGGTAGGGAACATCTCAGACAAATCTAAAAATCTAACTGTTGTTCGGCTAGCTTAATAGTGCAATAATAAACCGTTGTTACAAACGAGTTACACGCTGTAAATTTGTGTAATACTTGATTGTTGACTTCTTCATTTACAACAGTAATGCGTAATTGGTTTTGCTTCACACTCGTTTTAAATTCTGTATGACTTAAAAATATTTAGATGAAAAATTTGGATAGGGAGAAATTATGCAAGTTGAGTTGATTGTTGCCCTGGGGGCCGCTGTTTTAGCGGTGCTATACGGGGTTGTCATGAGTAAGTGGATTACCAATTTGCCTGCTGGCAATGCACGTATGCAAGAAATTGCCAGTGCGATTCAACAAGGCGCAGCCGCTTATTTGGCCCGTCAATATAAGACCATTGCAATTGTTGGTGTGGTGCTAGCGGTACTAATAGCCGTCTTTCTAGGTAAACAAACGGCGATTGGTTTTGTTATCGGCGCGGTACTTTCAGGCGCATGTGGCTTTATCGGCATGAATGTTTCAGTCAAAGCAAACGTTCGCACTGCGCAGGCGGCAACCAATGGGATTGTGCCAGCCTTTGATGTTGCTTTTAAAGGCGGCGCCATTACCGGTATGCTGGTGGTTGGCCTTGGTCTATTGGGTGTCACTGCTTTTTACTGGTATTTAGGCGCTGACCGTAACACTGATTTAAACCCACTCATTGGCTTGGCTTTTGGCTCCTCGCTCATTTCAATTTTTGCGCGTTTAGGTGGCGGCATTTTCACCAAAGGTGCGGACGTAGGCGCTGACTTGGTAGGTAAAGTTGAAGCTGGCATTCCAGAAGATGACCCGCGCAACCCTGCCGTGATTGCCGATAACGTAGGTGACAATGTGGGCGACTGCGCTGGTATGGCGGCCGACCTGTTTGAAACTTATGTCGTGACCATTATCGCCACTATGGTATTAGGTGGCCTGATGCTGGATAACGAAGGCATCAACGCAATGATTTATCCCTTAATGCTGGGAGCCGTTTCAATTGTGGCCTCCATCATTGGCTGTTTTTTTGTCAAAGCTTCCCCTGGCATGAAAAACGTGATGCCAGCCTTATATCGGGGTTTAGCCGTTGCTGGTTTACTTTCGTTAGTTGCGTTTTATTTTGTCAGCCATCAGTTATTTCCTAATGGTTTCAACCATGCACCCAACCTTGTCGCTTCGGCCAATGCTTTGTTTGGTGCGTGTGCGGTAGGCTTAGTGTTAACTGCGGCACTGGTTTGGATTACCGAATATTACACCGGCACCGATTACGCACCAGTCAAACATATTGCCAAAGCCTCAACCACCGGCCATGCAACTAACATCATTGCAGGCATTGGCATTTCAATGAAATCAACCGCGCTACCTGTTATTTCAGTGTGTATTGCCATTTTAACGGCTTATCACTTGGCAGGTTTATATGGTGTGGCGATTGCAGCAACTTCGATGCTGAGCATGGCCGGCATTATTGTGGCACTTGATGCCTACGGTCCAATTACAGATAACGCGGGCGGTATTGCAGAAATGGCCGAATTACCAAGCGAAATACGTGATATCACCGACCCGCTTGACGCAGTTGGCAACACCACCAAAGCGGTGACAAAAGGTTATGCGATTGGCTCAGCAGGCTTAGCAGCGCTAGTATTATTTGCCGATTACACGCATAAGCTTGAATCGCACCTTGGTCAGGCCATTGACTTTAGTCTGAGCGACCCTAAAGTCATTGTTGGTTTATTTATTGGCGGCCTAATTCCCTTCTTATTTGCGGCAATGGCTATGGAAGCAGTCGGGCGCGCAGCTGGTGCCGTGGTTGAAGAAGTCCGTCGCCAGTTCCGCGATATCAAGGGTATTATGGAAGGCACCGCCAAACCAGAATATGGCAAAGCAGTGGACATGCTCACCACAGCTGCCATTAAAGAAATGATGGTTCCATCCCTATTACCTGTTGCGGTACCCATTGCCGTTGGCCTGTTACTAGGCCCGGTTGCACTAGGCGGCTTGCTGATGGGTACGATTGTAACGGGCTTGTTTGTTGCAATTTCAATGTGTACCGGCGGCGGCGCTTGGGACAATGCTAAAAAATACATTGAAGATGGGCACCACGGCGGCAAAGGCTCTGAGGCACATAAGGCTGCGGTCACAGGCGACACTGTCGGTGACCCTTACAAAGATACGGCTGGCCCAGCAGTGAATCCACTGATTAAAATTATCAACATTGTGGCGTTACTGATTGTGCCGTTGCTTCACATGTAAAACTGGTGTGTAATTAAAGGCGGCTTCGGCCGCCTTTTTTTGTTTTTCTTCCCAAAAAAATTCATGCATAAAACAAACCTTTTTCACATCAACAAACACAGTAAATCACTACCAACCTTTTTCGATGCTCTGAAAGCCTTGTAAATAAAGGCTTCCAGAGCATTAATTTTTTCTCGGTGATTTCACAGCCTGTTTTTTCATCATTTTTAAACTATTTTTTTGGTAACGCTACGAACATTTAGCTTTTTACATTATGATTGCGCTATCAACACAAAGGTACATATGCTAAGACATTCCGAATCTCACCGTTCTCACCGCATTGGCTGGCTACGCGCGGCCGTTTTAGGTGCCAATGACGGCATTGTTTCTACCGCCAGTTTGGTGGTGGGCATTGCCGCTGCGCATGCCACACATGAAACAATATTGCTGACAGGGGTGGCAGGTTTGGTCGCAGGGGCGATGTCGATGGCGGCAGGGGAGTATGTTTCTGTAAGTTCACAATCTGATACCGAAAACGCAGACTTAACGCGAGAAAAAGAAGAACTGGCAACCCAACCAGAGCATGAACTAGATGAACTGACCGGCATTTATGTGAGTCGTGGTTTAACGCCTGAATTGGCAAGACAGGTCGCAGCACAAATGACCACACATGATGCGCTAGGCGCACACGCACGCGATGAATTAGGCATTCTGGAAATGACCAGCGCAAAGCCAGTGCAAGCGGCACTTTATTCTGCCGTGACTTTTGCAGTGGGCGCGGCCTTGCCTTTACTGGTGGCGTGGTTTGCGCCAAATCCTCAAATTATTATCAGTGTAGCGGTGATGTCTTTAGTTTTTCTAGCGTTACTTGGCGGCTTGGCGGCTAAGGCTGGCGGCGCAAACCTTTGGAAAGGCGCATGGCGCGTGACCTTTTGGGGCGCTTTGGCGATGGCTGCCACTGCGGGAGTTGGCAGTTTATTTGGCGTGGCAGTGGCGTAAAAAAGGCGCGATTACCGCGCTTTTGAATATTGAATACGCCGCCTAAATCTGCCGAGAGATTTTTGTGCCTCTGCGGGCCTTATTTTAGGCGGCTTTCAGCGCATTAACAAAGAAGATGCGCTGTTTTTTTAATTTTAAGGTTTAAAACGCAGGTTTTACTTCTGCTGCGTTATAACGCGCTACGCCATCCATAATTTCTTTGTGCGCTTCGTCAATGCCTACCCAGCCTTCAATTTTCACCCATTTGCCTTTATCCAAATCTTTGTAATGCTCAAAGAAGTGAGAAATCATCTCTAAACGCCAAGGTGAAACATCTTGGTAAGTTTTTTGATAGGCATATAGGCCACAGACTTTTTCAACAGGCACCGCGAGCAATTTAGCGTCACCACCCGCTTCATCAGTCATTTGCAACATGCCTAGCGCACGGCAACGCACCACTACGCCTGGCAACAATGGCACAGGGGTAATTACCAACACGTCTACCGGATCACCATCGTCGGCTAAGGTATGCGGAATGTAGCCATAGTTACATGGATATTGCATAGACGTTCCCATAAAGCGATCAACAAAGATAGCGCCGCTTTCTTTATCCACTTCATATTTCACAGGGTCGCCCTGCATCGGGATTTCAATAATCACGTTAAAATCGTGGGGTAAATTTTTGCCTGATGGGACTAGATTGAGTGACATGACTTGCTTCCAATAGTTAAATAGAGATTTGTTTGTAAATTCAAGGCGCGCATTGTACCAAAGTCATGTAAATAAATTGTGACCTGATACAAAAATTAATATCAACGCACTTGCGCGCGACAATGTTGAATAATTTCTTGTGGGGTGAGCTTTAATGCAAGATAAAACAAAGCAGGAATAATCACGGCATCATCTAACTGCCCAATAATTGGAATAAAATCAGGAATCAAGTCAAATGGTAGCAGCAAATAGCCTACCGCCAAGCCCAATAAAAGCTTGGCCACCCATGGCGTCTCCGGGTGTTTGAGCACTAATCGATAGACTTCCAGCTCTTTTTTTAAATGTCGGTAAAGCGACTTGAACTTACTCAGCATCCAGTTTTTTACCAGTTAAGCGCTCAAACGCCTCAAGATACTTTTCGGAAGTGCGTTGCGCCACATCTGACGGCAATGCAGGCGCTGGAGGGGTTTTGTTCCACCCGGTAGATTCCAGCCAATCTCTAACATATTGCTTATCAAAGCTTGGAGGATTTTTGCCAACCGCATAACCATCAGCAGGCCAGAAACGCGATGAATCCGGCGTGAGTATTTCGTCAATCAAATACAATGTGCCAACATCGTCAACACCGAACTCAAATTTTGTATCGGCAATAACAATGCCGCGGCTAAGCGCGTATTGCGCTGCTTCGGTATAGAGTTGAATACTGACTTTTGCGACTTTTTCGGCCAATTCTTGACCCAAAAGTGCTACACATTTTTCGAGCGAAATATTTTCGTCATGGTCGCCCATTTCCGCCTTGCTCGATGGGGTAAAGAGTGGCGCTGGCAATTTAGAAGCCTCTTGCAAATGAGCAGGTAGCGAAATGCCGCACACCGTTCCTTTGGCTTGATATTCCTTCCAGCCGCTACCAACAAGGTAGCCTCGCACAATGGCTTCAATGGGCAATGGCTTTAGTTTTCTGGTCACAATGGCTCGGCCTTGCACTTGTGACTTTTCATCAGCGCTCACTACGGTAGCAGGGTCAATCCCTGTCAGGTGATTTGGCACAATATGCTTTAATTTTTCAAACCAGAAATTTGCTATTTGCGTGAGCACTGCCCCTTTGCTGGCAATGGGTGTCGGTAAAATCACATCAAAGGCAGATAAACGGTCTGTTGTTACCAATAATAATTTATCCGCATCTACGGCATAAATATCACGCACTTTACCCTGGTTTAATTTATTTAAACTTGTAATGTTGCTATATAACAATGGGGAATTCAAAGCATCACCTATTCAAGATTATTTTGGAACATTCGGGTTGTCGCCGTCTTCAGTATATGGAAACCTTACGTGCCCGTAACGCACAACCAATACGGCAAGCGCGATAATCAATACCGCAGTAGCAACGGCTAATATATGTTCTGGCGTGAGCGTTTTAACTTCCAACACCAAGTAGCGTGCCAGCGCCACAATACCGATATATAGGGGGTAGCGCACGGGCAACTTTCCGGAGCCTAGATAATGCTTCACCATCGAGAGTACTTCAAGGTATAAGAACAAAAGCAATAAATCCCCTACTCCGACCAACGCTGTCACCCACATTTTATAAATCTCATCAAATGTGGCATACACCGTTGCCATGCCGATAAACACCAGCACAAGCTGCTCGACATATTTAATTGCCTCTTGCCCGGCTTTACCTAATTGACTGCTCGTTTTCATAAAGTTACCCTCACCTCAATGGCTACAATTATAACCGAGCTCAATCGCACATATTTTAATTTTTTTGTTCGCCAATTTTTACAATTTTGAGCGTGTTGGTGCCGCCTGGCGAGCCAATTGGTTCACCAAAAGTAAACAACACCAGGTCACCTGTACTCACGGCCTTCTCATTTAATAACACTTGCTCCATTTCGTTAAGCACTTCATCACGTTTTTTGCTGCCTTGCTCTATGGGGAATGGGTACACGCCACGGTGCAGTGTCAATTTCCTACGTGCAAATTTATCGGGGGACAACGCGTAAATCGGCACTTCAGCATCGGCACGCGATAGCCATTGTGCTGCATTGCCAGATTGCGTGAGTGCGGCAATCGCTTTGACCTTCAAGTGTTTTGCAGTGTAGATTGCCGCAGCAGCCACCGCTTCATCGGTTTTCATAAATACTTGGTCTGACTTTTGTGCATGATACTGATTGATATACTCTTTTTCGGCTTCCATCACCACACGATGCACAGCTTGTACCGTTTCTAATGGGTATTGCCCCGCGGCTGTTTCTGCTGAAAGCATGACTGCATCCGTACCATCCAGCACTGCATTGGCGACATCTGACACTTCCGCGCGTGTAGGAATCGGGCTAGTAATCATTGACTCCATCATTTGTGTGGCCGTAATCACTAATTTATTTTGCGCTCGCGCCATACGTATCATGCGCTTTTGCAGTCCTGGCACCGCAGCGTCACCTACTTCAACCCCTAAATCACCACGAGCGACCATAATGGCATCAGAGGCTTCAATAATTGCCTCCAGATTTTCAATCGCCTCAGCCCGCTCAATTTTGGCAACAATGCTCGAATTTCCTCCTGCTTTTTTTACCAAAGTTCGGGCTAACTCAACATCGAGGGCATTTTTTGGAAATGACATCGCAATATAATCCGCTTCTAACTTGACGGCGGTTTTAATATCTTCTCGGTCTTTTTTTGTTAAGGCATCGGCTGACAAACCGCCGCCCTGACGATTGATGCCCTTATTGTTACTCAACACACCGCCACTTAAAACGACACAATGAATCTGGTTGCCTTTTACGCGATCCACCTGCATCGTAATACGGCCATCATCCAATAGCAGCACCACGCCTTCTTCGACCTCTTGCGGTAATGTTTTATAATCCAGCCCGACATGGTCTTGATTACCTAACTCGCAATCTGCATCCAGAATAAAGATATCACCCATTTTTAAGGTGATTTTACCTAGCTCGAATTTACCAATGCGAATCTTAGGGCCCTGCAAATCACACAGCACACCGACAGGACGCCCTAGTTTTGCGGCGATATTCCGCACAATCTCCGCACGCCTGATATGCTCTTCGGCTGAGCCATGTGAGAAATTCAGGCGCACCACATTCACGCCAGCAGTTATCATGCGTGCGAGCATTTCTTCACTAGAAGATGACGGCCCAAGGGTAGCTACAATTTTTGTTTTACGTAACGTCAAATTTTTCCTTAATTTTCTATACTAAATGTCGCATTCACTATTCATGATATAAGCGATGAAATTAAAATGGGGCTACAAGCCCCATTTTCAAAGCGCTCAATATTAGGGGCAAATTATTTTTTAGCGCGTTGCTCTAAAATTTCAACTGCAGGTAATACTTTACCTTCCAAGAATTCTAAAAAGGCACCGCCAGCAGTCGAAATGTAATCTACTTTATCCTCAATGCCATATTTTTGGATGGCTGCAATCGTGTCTCCACCACCGGCCAAAGTAAAGGCTTTGGTATTCGCAATCGCATTGGCTACTGTTTTAGTCCCCTCGCCAAATTGGTCAAATTCAAACACGCCTACGGGCCCGTTCCAAACCACAGTACCTGCATTTTTAATGACTTCCGCTATTTGAGCAGCAGATTTCGCGCCAATATCAAAAATCATATCGTCAGCTGCCACGTCAGCCACGTCTTTCTTGATTGCTGGCTCATTTGCATCAAATTTTTTGCCACAAACCACATCTACTGCAACAGGCACGGCTGCACCTCTTTGGCTCATTTTATCCATTAAAGTGCGCGCCACAGGGACGAGGTCATCTTCACATAAAGATTTACCCACTTCATTGCCAGTAGCTTTTAAGAAAGTATTGGCAATACCGCCACCCACTACCAGTTGGTCGACTTTTTCAGACAAACTTTCAAGCACGGTCAACTTAGTGGAAACTTTGCTACCACCAACAATCGCGACCAATGGACGCGCTGGGCTAAGCAGCGCTTTTGTAAGCGCATCTAATTCATTCACCAGCAAGATACCTGCTGCTGCAATAGGTGCGAATTTAGCCACCCCGTGCGTTGAAGCCTCTGCGCGATGTGCCGTACCAAAAGCGTCCATCACAAACACATCACACAGTTTGGCATACTTTTGTGACAGTTCATCGGTACTTTTTTTCTCGCCCTTATTAAAACGGCAATTTTCCAGAACGACTAATTCTCCAGCCGTCACATCAAAACCGCCTTCAAGCCAGTCTTTAATTAAGCGCACTGGTTTTCCAAGTTTAGCTGAAATGACATCAACCACAGGTTTAAGAGAGTTCTCTTCAGAATAAACGCCCTCTTCCGGACGACCCAAATGGGACGTCACCATGACTTTTGCACCAGCGTTCAGAGCATGCTCAATGGTTGCCATGGATGCGGTGATGCGCGCATCAGAGGTTACCTTTCCATCGGCCACTGGCACATTTAAATCGGCGCGAATCAGCACACGCTGTCCGCTTAAATCCAAATCGGTCATTTTAATTACTGACATCACATCACTCCTTTTTTATTTTGCAGCCATCATCGCCACAGCGTTATCTAACATGCGGTTACTAAAGCCCCATTCATTGTCATACCATGCACAAACTTTGACGAGCAACCCATCCTTGGTCACTTTTGTGAGCGTGGCATCAAAGTTCGAGGAAAAGTTAGTATGGTTGTAATCAATCGAAACCAATGGCGCCTCGTTATAAGACAAAATGCCTTTTAATGTGCCGCTACCTGCAGCCTCATGCATGATGTGGTTGATTTCTTCTTTTGTCGTTGGGCGAGATGCAGTAAAAGTTAAATCAACAATCGACACATTGAGCGTCGGGACGCGAATCGCGAAACCATCCAACTTACCATTTAGATCAGGCAATACAAGGCCAACCGCTGCCGCAGCGCCTGTTTTGGTTGGAATAAGCGAAGTGGTGGCAGAGCGCGCGCGACGCATGTCTGCATGGTGTGAGTCTGTCAACACTTGGTCATTGGTGTAAGAGTGTATGGTATTCATCAGCCCGTTCACAATGCCAATTTTTTCATGCAAAGGTTTCACCATTGGTGCTAGACCATTCGTGGTGCAAGAAGCATTTGAAACCACGGTGTGGCTTGCTTTGATGGTGTCGTGATTAACGCCATAAACGATAGTTGCGTCGATATCTTTATCGCCTGGCGCAGATAACAATACCTTTTTAGCCCCAGCATCGATATGCGCTTGCGATTTTGCCTTGCTATTAAAAGCACCAGTACATTCTAAAACAATATCTATGGCCAGGTCACGCCAAGGTAATTCAGCAGGATTACGTGTTGCAAACGTTTTGATTTTTTGGCTGCCAATAATCATATCGTCACCATCCACGCCTACAGGAAATGGAAAACGGCCATGCGCGCTATCATAGCGGGTTAAGTGCGCGTTACTCTCGGCGTCACATCCCGCACTGTTAATCGCAATGATTTCAATATCTTTACGACCAGATTCATATAGCGCACGCAATACCATACGACCAATACGCCCATACCCATTTATTGCCACTCGGATTGCCATGGTGATTCCTAAAATAATAAAAAATTCTTACCTAGCCTTGTAATTTACTAGCCTTAAAAAATAAGGCACCCCGCCATGAGGTGCCTTATTAACTAGCAAACTCAAGCTAAAAAGCTTTGTTGCCGTGTCAGCTTGTTAAAGCACCGACTTAACAGTAGCCACTACATTTTCAACGGTGAAGCCGAAATGCTTCATCAGCGCGCCACCAGGTGCTGACTCACCAAAGGTGTCGATACCCACAACCGCGCCTTCTAAGCCTACATATTTACGCCAGAAGTCTGGGTGCGCCGCTTCAACAGCCACGCGTTTAACACCTGCAGTCAATACGCTGTCTTTGTATGCTTTGTCTTGGCGATCAAATACGTTTGTCGATGGCATTGAAACAACGCGTACTTTCGTACCTGCTGCGCTCAATTCAGCAGCCGCTTTCACTGCCAAGTCTAACTCAGAGCCGTTAGCGATAATAATCACATCGGCTTTACCAGCACAATCTGAGAACACATAACCACCCTTACGGATTAAATCAAAGTCTTTAGCATCGTGCTTAACACCAGCTAAGTTTTGACGTGAAAGCACTAAGCTAGTTGGACCATCTTTACGCTCAACTGCGGCAACCCAAGCCACTGTTGTTTCAGTTGCGTCAGCTGGACGCCATACATCCATACGAGGAATGTAACGTAAGCCAGAAGTGTTTTCTACTGGTTGGTGCGTTGGACCATCTTCGCCTTGACCGATAGAGTCATGCGTTAACACATAAACAACACGTTGATGCATCAATGCAGACATACGCATACCGCTCTTCATGTAATCTGAGAACATGTGGAACGTGCCACCGAATGGTAGTAAACCACCGTGCAGTGCCATACCGTTCATGATTGCTGCCATACCGAATTCACGCACACCGTAAGAGATGTAGTTACCAGGTTTTTTCGCATCTACGTGGGTAAAGCTGCCGCATGAAGTTAAGTTAGAACCAGTTAAGTCAGCAGAACCGCCTAAGAATTCTGGCAATAATGGTGCAAGGGCTGCAATCGCGTTTTGTGAAGCTTTACGGCTTGCGTTGCCTTCTGCTTTTTCATTGATTGCAGCGATGATTTTATCTGTTTCTGCTTTCCAGTTTGCTGGCAAATCACCTGCCATACGACGTTTGTATTCTGCAGCTTCTGCAGGGTAAGCTTTTGCGTATGCAGCAAATTTATCATTCCAAGCTGCTTCAGCCGCAGCACCTTTAGCCGTTGCATCCCAACCAGCGTAAACATCTGCTGGAATCACAAACGGCTCATGTGGCCAACCGATGTTTGCACGTGTTGCAGCTACCTCAGCTTCACCTAATGCAGAACCGTGGCAGTCATGTGAACCTGATTTGTTTGGTGAACCCATACCAATCACGGTATTACAGCAGATTAATGATGGTTTGTCAGTGACTTTTTTAGCCGCAGCGATGGCAGCACCAATTGCTGCAACGTCGTGGCCATCTACAGATTGAACGTGCCAGCCATATGACTCGAAACGTTTCGCGGTATCGTCTGTGTACCAGCCTTCAATGTGGCCGTCAATTGAAATGCCGTTGTCATCCCAGAACGCTGTCAATTTGCCCAAGCCCCAAGTGCCAGCCAATGCACAAGCCTCGTGAGAAACGCCTTCCATCATACAGCCGTCGCCCAAGAACACATAAGTACTGTGGTCAACAATTTCATGACCTGGCTTGTTAAATTGGTTAGCCAATAATTTTTCAGCCATCGCAAAACCTACGCCGTTGGCAATCCCTTGGCCTAATGGACCTGTGGTGGTTTCAACGCCAGGTGCATAGCCGTACTCTGGGTGACCCGCACATTTTGAATGCAATTGACGGAACGTTTTGAGTTCATCCATAGGCAACGCATAACCGGTGAGGTGTAGCAATGAATAGATTAACATTGAGCCGTGACCATTAGAAAGCACAAAGCGGTCACGGTTTGACCAGTTTGGATTTTTTGGATTATGGCTTAAATGATGGTTCCAAAGCTCTTCAGCGATTTCTGCCATGCCCATCGGTGCGCCTGGGTGACCAGAGTTAGCTTTTTGTACCGCATCCATCGACAACGCACGAATCGCGTTGGCTAGGTCTTTACGTGTTGCCATAGTTTTCTCCCTAATGATTAACTTGAAGTCTTATTATGAACTGCAATAAAACTTTGATTGAATTCTTTAAAAAGCCAGTCAAATTACCGCTTTTAATGAAAGGTTAAATTATTGCTTAAATAGCCTATTTCAGCAAGGGCTTAGGTGGCTATTGACGTGCAAAAAATTTACGCTGCCATTGAACTAAAAATGATGCTGAAGCGAATTCGGACGGTGCAATTCTCTGGCGCCGACCATCCAAATTCACTTCTTTTATTCATCTTAAACTCTCAAATTTTAGGTGATTTCTACCTGCAACCTTTTTCGATGCTCTGCGAGCCTTTATTTATAAGGCTCGCAGAGCAGTATTTTTTTCTCGTAGGTTTTATGCGGTGATTATCTGTATTTTCATGCAGAGAACAAAAGCCCTCTTTTATTTGGCAATCTGTACTTGATGGCCGCTTGTAATCGCTTCCAAAACAGCTTCAATGGTTTTGCAATTTCCTCTAGCGTCGGCAAAATTCAGGCGTGGCGGCTTATCGTTGAGTACACAATCACTGAAATGCTCGATTTCTAAAGTGAAGTGGTTGACGGGTGCAAAGCGCTCTTCTGAGTACCGGCCATCTTCCAGCGCCCAGCTAATCACAGGCACATCGTTTTGAAACACCCAAACCGCGTGACATTTAACCCAGCCTTTTGTACCAATAATCTCGTATTCAGATTTGCGTGACCGCTCAAAACTAATATCAAAATGGCCAAAACGCGCGCGGCCTTCTGCATCTGGACCAAAATCCAGCACGCCGCTAGTAACAATATCTGCACCATGCGCATTTAATTTGGCATGCGCGATGACTGAGACCGGCTCGGCAGGTACACCTTGCTGCGCAAAGCACCATCTCAAAGAATGAATCGCGTAAGGTCCGATGTCCCACATCGCACCGCCACCGTTGGCCATGCTGCGATTGATGCGATACATGCGTGCTTCTTTCATCAGAAATGAATAACTTGCCCGCACCGACAGCACATCGCCAATCAAGCCAGATGCGACAATATCTTGCACCTGCTGATGCTGCGGATGAAAGCGATACATAAAGCCTTCCATCACTTTGACATGATATTGATTTGCCGCCGCATAAATTGCATTAACCGCTTGCGAACGGATGGCCATCGGCTTTTCAATCAGCACATGCTTGCCCGCTTTAATGGCTTTAATCGCCCATTCTGCATGTTCTTCATTAGCTAACGGGCAATAAATCGCCTGAATTTCATCATCTTGAATCAAGCTTTCCAAGTCGCCGTAACATTGCACATCACGCTGATGATGCGGCGCATATTTTTGCAGTGTGGCGAGTGCCGCACCTGCCCGACGGCTGGCGACGGCTACCAGACGTGCATTTGGCGCCTCAATAATGGCCGGCAACAAGCGCTCGTTCACGCGCGCGGCACCGAGAATGCCCCAGTTGAGTTTTTCGATAGATTGAGGGTTATCAGCGTTCATTGTTGATTTTCGAAAATTAGAGGATAGAAAGTCAGCTTAAATGGACTCTTCTGCAAACCATTTAATACTACAGCCAATGCTAGGAATTTGCTCTCTTGGGCCCTCACCGGTTTCGGCAATTAACTTCATGGCATTAAATAAATCTCGCTGATTATTTTGATCAGCCACACGGCGCCCTGCGGCATCAAACCTGCCGCGGTATTGCAACTCTAAATTAGCATTAAAGCCAAAAAAATCTGGTGTACACACCGCACCATAGGCCTTAGCAACCTCTTGCGTATCATCATACAAGTAGGGAAACGAAAAATTGTAGAGATTAGATTCTTCCAGCATGCGTTCAAAAGAGTCTTCTGGATAATTTTCAGTGTCATTGCTTTGAATCGCCACGCTGTTAATGCCTAATTTTTTTAATTCAGCACAATCAGCCACCAAGCGCGTTTTAATGGCCTTCACGTAAGGACAATGATTACAGATAAACATCACCAGCAAACCGTTTTTGCCTACACTTTCAGCCAGCGTATGGCGTTTGCCATCAACACCCAACAAGTTAAAATCCGCGGCGCGTTGACCGAAATTACAGACAGGTGGATTTAGCGCTACCATGTTATTCTCCTCGATTTCGTTATAATTATTGATGAGCTGATACTAGCGTTTATATTATCACTTTTTAACCCTTTGTTAAGTGGAACACTTCATGGCGAATTTACGCTTTTTTACTGACCACACACTCACTTTGGGCGCCATGGTCACGCTTTCAGAAAGCGCGACCGCACATGCAACCCGCGCACTAAGATTAAATGTTGGTGACTTGGTTATTATTTTTAATGGTGATGGCTTTGATTACGAATGCACGCTGGTCTCTGTCAACAAAAATACCGCCGTTGCCAAAGTGGCAGGACTACGAAAAATTGAAAATGAATCAGCGCTGCGCATCATGCTTTTGCAAGGCATTTCAAGCGGCGACCGCATGGACTTCACCATCCAGAAAGCCGTTGAGTTAGGCGTAACTCACATACAGCCCATTGCTACAGAACGTAGCGTGGTAAAACTCAGTGCTGACCGCGCACAAAAACGTGTAGCCCACTGGCAAAACATTGTGGCGTCTGCCTGCGAGCAATCTGGCCGCGCGGTAGTGCCGCAAGTCCACACGCCGATGACACTGCCGCAGTGGCTTGGTGCGCATCCACATTACAACCAAACGCGCATTTTACTTAACCCGACTGGTGCCACACCGCTCAAAAGCATACCTAAACCATTGCAAGAAATTCAATTACTGATTGGTGCCGAAGGTGGACTGAGTCAACACGAAATTGACACCGCGCTTGCACAGGGTTTTCAGTCAATTGTGCTCGGCCCGCGTATTTTGCGCACAGAAACCGCAGCTCTCACCGCCATTGCCTGCATGCAAACGCTTTGGGGTGACTTTTAAAAAGTATCCAGAATTCCGCATTAAATCTGCGTTAAAAGCGTGCGGTACTTTTGGGGGATTTAGCATGTAACCTTTTTTGATGCCCTGGAAGCCTTATAAACAAAGGCTCTCAGAGGTGAAAAAAATCCTCGGCAGGAAATGAACTGCAAAAACCCGTTTTTCACACATAAAAATTGTGCGTTATTTTGTTTCAGTTGCGGTTGATGTATTGACAGTCTCAGCAGATTTTTGGGCACTTTTAACCTCTAGCGTTAGCTTGGTGTGAATGGCTTTGGTTTTACTATCAGCCTTAATGGCTTCGGTTTTTTGGATTCGTACACGTTCAGCCGCAACACCCGCGTTTACCAGCGTTTTTTGTATCGCCTCACCGCGCACTTTTGCCAGCGCTTGTAAATCAGCTTCTTTAATTTCAATGCTTAGGGTAAGTTTTTCTTGTGCCTCTTCAAAATGCCCCGCTTTCGGCTTTTCAAATTTTGAAGCCAGTTTTTTGAGCAAGCCTTTTTTCGTCAACGTGTCGTGTAGCGCATCAATGGCTTTCTGCACTTTAGGATTGGTTAAATCAATCGGGCCGGCTTCTTGCCCTTCCGCAAGTTTAAGTCCCATTTCTTCTGCCACTTGGCGACGAAGCGTGGTTTCTTGCATGGCGCGCATGTCTAGAGTCACATCGTAGCTCGGCACAATACCTAGCGCGAGGCCGGGGCGTTTAGCAAAAGCGTCACTCACCGCTTTGAGTTTTTCAAGCTCTGGTGGGCTGATGGTCGCCTTGCCGGCTTCAAAGGAAATGGCTTCCAGTTTATCTGCACCACTGCCAAATAACTTCCCTAGCGCACGAAACGGTGCTGTCACGATTTTACCCAACACGTTACGAATGGCTTTCCAGACAATACTGCCATAGCTGAATTTGGGGTCATCCAAACTGCCTGTGATGGGCAAGTCGAGGTCTATCACGCCGTCACTGTCTTCCAGTATCGCAATCGCCAAGTCGAGCGGTAAATTGGCAGCCTCGGCACTATCCACCTTTTCACCCAGCTTGAGTTTGTTGATGACAAATTTGTTTTCGCCCGATAATTGCCGCTGTTTGATTTTGTATTCTAAATCAACCGAAAGTTTGCCTGAATCAATACGCCTTCCGGCAAATTTACCTGAATAAGGCGTGAGACGATTCATTTCCAAGTTAGTAAAAGCTAATTTTAGATCGGTGAAATTGGTGGCTTTAAAGGGCTGTAACGAGCCGCGAATGCGCGCTGCGCCGTAATCGTCCACTTTACCATCCAACTCCACTTGCGCAATTGCGCTGGCATTGGTTGATACGCCATTAATCACACCCGTGAGCGAGTGAATTTGCGTGCCAAATTGCGGCTTGAGGGAAAGATCAGCAAACTCCAAAGCCGCATTATCAATGCGAACGGTTTCAATGCTCACAGGAAATGCTTCTGGCGTTGCATCTTCAACAGCTACTGGCAAATTCACAGGTGCTGGCGCTTCATCTTCTATTTTCGGCGCTACAGCGGCACCTATAATTTGCGTAGGGCTAGCGATTGCATTTTTGCTTGCAACGACTTCTTGCGCGTCGACTGTTGTTTTATCTTGTGATGCTGAATTTTGTGTTGCTGGCGCGTCTGCGGTTGTCACTGCTTGGTCGCGCATAATGCGCGTGACATTCATGCTTTTATCTTCGTGAATGATAAACTTGCCAGTAGGTTTAATAATGGTTAATGCGGCCATATGCACGCGGTTGGGCGACATTGAAAAGTCCAGACTGTCGCTGGCCAATTGGTCCCAGGCTAAAAACGGCGCATCGCTGGCTTCTTCAAGTAAGGCCAATTTATCAATACTAAAGCCGCCGTTATAATTTAGCGCAAACGTTTTTTCATCTTTCATCGTGAGCTTACCCGCAACGTTTGCCGCACCATCATTGAGCTTGAGCAAGGTAAATTGATTCAGATAAGGTGAAAAAGGTTTGAGAGAAAGCGCTGCCAGCTTGAGATCTAGATTTGCCTTTAGCGGCACGGGGGTGATCTTACCAAGCGCCTCAAAGCGACCGCCCTGCTTCACGTTAAAGCCGGCTTTGACTGGCAGTGGACGAGATAAATCCAGCGTGGCATCACGTGCTTCAAATGTTAATTTATCCACGTCTAGCACCACTGGCGTGGTGTGGCTGTTATCTTGTATATGCAACTGGCTATTTTCAAGTGCCAATCTTTTTAAATTTAGCCCCCAATCTTGTTGTTGTGCTGCGTTACTTTTAACGGGCGCAGTCTTTTGCGCAGAACTTGTTGTTGTATGTAGCATGGTTTGCCAATTAAGCGGTGCGTTGGCTGGTTTGATAATTTCCGTTTTTAACCCTGAAAGCACCAAAGCTGCAACATTCACTTGTTGCTTATCCAGTAAAATTTCACCTTGTCTAAGGTGCATCTTATCTAAGCTTGCGACTGATTTAGGCGATGCACCAGACTTTACGGTAATATTGTTCAATGTCGTTTGAAGCTGATTGACCTGCCAAAGCCCATCAGGGTTATGTATCGTAAATTCCACCCCAACATCCGCCACATTCACCTGCAAAGCTTGCGTAAAACTCTGGTCTTTTAACGCCAACTGCCAATGTTGTAAATTCACTGCGGCAATATCAACCGCAAATGGCCGCTCGTTTATGCTTACTAAGGGAGTTTCTGTCGCTGCGGTTTTAGCTTCACTATTGGCTTCAACAGGGTCGTCTTTAAACTCAAATGCACTTTGCCAATTGAGCAAGCCCGCTTGATTTCTTGACGCTTGAACAATCCCTTTAGCCAATATGATTTCTGCAATACTCACCTGCCGTTTTTCTAAATCCAGACTGATATTATTGATATCCACTTGAGGCAAAGCTAACAGCGTATCTTTAGCATGCTCCAGCTGAATGTTGGATACATTCACATTGAGATGCTCTAATTGCAGTTGTGGCGCATCTTTATGCTGAACAAACGCTAAGTTAGGCAAGGTAATGTGCGTATTTGCGAACTGCACGACCGTTTGCTGCCCGTGATTTAAACGCAATTCGTTTAACGTTAAGTCCATTTCTTGCAAAGATAACTGCGGTGAATTTTGCATTGAAAAGTTAAGCGTTGGCGCAGAAAGTTTGGCATTGGCGAGTACAACGTCTCCAACATTCTTAAATGCGCCCGCAACATTGCTCAGCCCGAGCGCAATCTGGCTGAGGCTCACTTTTGGCTGATCATTTTGTAGCGTAAATTGATAGCTAAAACTCGCATCGACATTGCCATTACTTGGCTTAAACGGCAATTCAAGCCCTTTAATCACTTGTAGTATTTTGGCTAACTTTAAGCTTGATATAGTCACCGAACCTTTAGACGCGACAGGGTTCACGCCCACATCACCCTTCCATTTGAGCGACCCTCCTTGCTCAGCGAATTTTGCCGCAATCAAGTATTCTCCACGATCTTTAGGCAAAGTTGAAAAGCCATCTAACTCAAAATCTAGCGGGCTAAGCACTGCTTTAAAAGGCACGGCACGATGACTGTCTAAATATTGCAATTGTCCTTGCCCAATGACAATGTGCTCAACCAAAACGCGGGGAATGGTTTCACTCGGTGGCGCTTTGTCTTCATTGAGTTTTTGAATTAAATCCGCCCAATTGAGCTTTCCTTGTGGCGAAATTGCCACTAAGCCTTGAGGTGCCGTAAGATTGATTTCTTTAAAGTGCCAAGCCCAATCAAATAATCCACTGAGTTCAAAATCTACTACCAGCTTTTCAAAGCCAGCGAGCGGCTCACCTTTTTTATCCGCCAATTTAAATTGCTCTACCGTTGCTTTTAATCGAAACGGATCAAACGCCACTCGCCCAACACTGGCTTGGCTGGCCAATTGCTTATCAGCAACCCAGGGCACCAGTTTTTTTGCCAGCGGATTCACCAGAAAATAACTCAAGATCAAATAAGCCGCAAGGAGGCCTAAGACGACCTTTGTTGGTCGGCTAACCAGTATTTTTTTAAGCTTACTTTTCATTTTTTGCATTCTGCTATTTTAATATTTACAAGTTATAACATCAGCTTAGCAAAATTTTAAGCAATTGTGTTGTACTAAAAATACAGATTATTTGTACAAATTACATATATACATTAATATTATGTAAATAATACATATTAAAGGGTAAAAAATGTCACTCGGCAATCACATTCGTCACTTGCGCAAAGCACGTGGGTTCACTTTGCAGCAGCTTGCGCAACAGATTGATGCGGATGCCGGCAATTTATCCCGTATTGAGCGTGGAGAACTTGGAATATCTGAAAACCTGCTGCGAAAAATTGCTTCCGCCTTTGAAACGACCCCTGCAATACTCTATGCTGAAAGTGATACAACGCAGCCCAGCTCCTCGCCAGCTTATAACACCGCCATACAAAACAACACCAAGGAATTTGTACAATGGTTTCGCTCGGCAACACCCTACATTCATGCTTTTGGCGGCAGAACATTTGTCATTGCTTTTGGCGGCGAAATTGTCGATGAAAAACAATTCATTACCCTCACGCACGACCTTAACTTACTGGCCAGCCTTGAAGTCAGGCTGGTATTAGTGCATGGCGCACGCCCACAAATTGAGCAGCGCCTCAAACGCGCTCAACTCACACCACTTTTACATAACGGACTACGCGTCACTGACGATGAAGCCATGGAAGCCGTGAAAGAGGCAAACGGTGCCGTTAAAGTTGAGATTGAAGCTTTACTCTCCATGGGCATTGCTAACTCTCCTATGGCAGGGGCCGACATTCGGGTCGCTAGTGGTAACTTTGTTACCGCAAAACCAATTGGTGTGATTGATGGCGTTGATTTACAACACACGGGCGAAGTGCGCAAGGTCAATGCAGCGGGCATACAAAAACGCCTAAATGAGGGTGAATTAGTATTGTTATCACCATTAGGCTACTCACCTACTGGTGAAGTCTTTAATTTAAGTCTGGAAGACGTTGCCGTGAGTACCGCCATTGCACTCGATGCCGACAAGCTAATCTTTTTGATGGACTCAGAAGGCGTACAAAATTTACGTGGCGAACTGTTGCGTGAAATGACTGCTGAAAAAGCCAAGAATCTACTGCGCAATGTGCAAAATAGCGAAGAACCCATCAATATTTCTGATGACATTAAATATTATCTGCCTGCCGCCATTCATGCATGTGAACATGGTGTTGCCCGCGTACATTTAATCTCACGCCATATTGACGGTGCAATATTACAGGAGCTTTTCACCATGGAAGGCATTGGCACCATGGTGACCGAATTGCCGCTTGAAACCATGCGTCAGGCATCCATTGATGATGTCGGCGGCATATTAAAACTCATCGAGCCACTTGAAAACGAAGGTGTTTTAGTTCGCCGTGGTCGTGAACGTATTGAGATGGAGATTAACCATTTTTATGTGATGGAGCATGACAACCGCATTATTGGTTGTGCGGCCCTTTATCCCTTTATTAAAGAACGGACTGCCGAATTCGCCTGTCTGGCGATAGACCAGGCCTACCGCGGTGGCGGACGTGGAGATAAGTTGTTCGACTACTGTGCCATGCAGGCCAAATCATTGGGCTTTAAAAGCCTATTTTGCCTAACAACGCGTACGGAACACTGGTTTTTAGAACGTGGATTTACCGAGCAAAGTGTGGATAAGCTACCCGTTGAAAAACAGCAACTTTATAACTTTCAACGTAAATCCAAGGTTTTTAGTAAAACGCTCTAAGTAAAATTAGTTACAATGCTAATCATCAAATGTTGCAACTAAACTACAAGAATGCGACGCTTAAAAATATTCAACTTTCGAGTAACGGAAAATCTATGTTAAGCCAAACCACTGCTGCAAAAAAAGCACGAACGCTTGCTGAAGCGTTACCTTATATCAAACGCTTTTTTGATAAAACCATTGTGATTAAATATGGCGGCAATGCCATGACAGATGATCATTTAAAACAATGTTTTGCCCAAGACGTGGTGTTACTCAAATTGGTTGGTATGAACCCGGTGGTCGTTCACGGCGGCGGCCCGCAAATCAATGAAATGCTTGATAAACTCGGCAAAAAAGGTGAATTCATTCAAGGCATGCGCGTGACCGACGAAGAAACCATGGATGTTGTGGAAATGGTACTGGGCGGGCAGGTGAACAAAGAAATCGTCAACCTCATTAATCGTCATGGCGGTAAAGCCGTTGGACTTACCGGACAAGACGGAAACTTTATTCATGCCCACAAGCTCATGATGGAAGACCTGAAAGACCCGACCAAAATGATAGATGTGGGGCAGGTCGGTGAAATTAGCGCCATTGACCCAAGCATTATTAACTTTTTAGATAGCGGTGATTTTATTCCCGTTGTCGCCCCTATCGGGGTGGGTAAAGATGGAGAAACCTACAACATTAACGCCGATGTTGTTGCGGGCAAGCTGGCCGAAATTTTAAATGCTGAAAAGTTGATTTTGCTTACCAATACGCCAGGTGTTCTCGATAAAAACGGTGAACTTTTAACGGGCTTAACGCCCAATCAGATTGACCAACTGGTGGCAGACGGCACGCTATCAGGTGGCATGCTACCCAAAATCAGTTCGGCATTAGACGCTGCACGTAGCGGCGTTAAAGCAGTTCATATTATTGATGGCCGTGTGGAACATGCCTTGTTGCTTGAAGTTCTAACCGATGAAGGTGTAGGCACGCTCATCAAGGCCAAATAGTGTGCAAAAGCGCCAACAAGAGCCTATATGGATTTTTGATTTAGACGACACGCTACACAACGCTTCGGCGCACATTTTCCCGGTCATGAATCGCAACATGACGGAATATATCATGGCGCATTTAGCGCTAGATGAACATGATGCGCACCGCTTACGCCAGCATTACTGGCATATTTATGGTGCAACTTTAAAAGGATTGGTTCGCCACCATGGCATCAATCCGCATCATTTTTTGGACTGCACCCATGCGCCGCTGGACTTGGCCAATATGGTGTTAGAAACAAAAAGACTGAAAAGCACGCTGGAAAGGCTTTCTGGACGAAAGCTAGTGTTTACTAACGCACCACTTTCATACGCCATGCGCGTACTGGCGATTCTTGGTTTGCAAGATTTTTTTGACCTCGTTTTTAGTGTGGAATCTACACATTTTCATCCAAAACCTTCCATGCTAGGCTTTAGCAAATTACTCAAAAAAATTAAAGCCAACCCCTGCGATTGCGTGATGGTAGAAGACAGCCTGCCAGCGCTCATGACGGCTAAACGGCTTGGCATGAAAACGGTTTGGGTCACCAAGCAACTCAAAAAACCAATTTTTGTGGATTATCGTATTAACTCAGTGTTAGCACTCACTCACATTCAGTTATAATTTACCTTTGTTATTTTGATGAAACTTTTTGTTGGAGAAAAAGATGGCAGGAGAACGTAAGCAGCAAATTCTAGAAACGCTGGCAAAAATGCTGGAATCGCCCAAGCGTGAAAAAATTACAACCGCCGCGCTGGCAGCAAAACTGGACGTGTCTGAAGCTGCGCTCTACCGACACTTTGCCAACAAAGCTCAAATGTTTGAAGGCCTGATTACCTTTATTGAAGAAACTATTTTTGGTTTAATCAACAAAATTAACACCGAAGAAACGGATGGCTTCAGGCAAATTCAGCGCATCATCACCATGCTGCTTGCTTTTGGCGAAAAAAATCCCGGCATGACACGAGTGCTCATAGGGGATGCTTTGGTCAATGAAGATGAGAAACTGCAACTTCGTATTAACCAGTTGTATGACCGTATTGAAGTCACCTTAAAACAAAGCCTAAAAATTTCCGTCGCAACCTCTGGCAAAAAAGTGATGCCGGAAGCGCAGGCAAATTTACTCATCTGTTACGTCATCGGCCGCTGGCAGCAATTCGCCAAAAGTGGCTTCAAGCGCAAGCCGCTTGAGTTTGCCAGTGTGCAAGTCAGCTATTTAACCAATTAAACCCGTTGGAGAATCACCTTGCAAGGCACCATTTTTGGTTTAACTGAAACTCAAATTGCCGAACTAGGCATGACCTATGCGGTACCTGGCCTGATGTTATTGATGCTATTTATTGTGGGGCATTTGGCTTGGCAGTCTAAGGCAGGTAAATTTGGCACCATGGTATTATTTCTGGCCTTGGCACTTGGTATGGTAGGATTTGTCGCCAAATCTTTAATTCAACACAATTTGGGCATTTAAGCACTGCTCAATATTTAGACAAAAACAACCTAATATTCATCCGTAAAAAAAATATGCTCTGAAAGCCTTGTAAATAAAGGCTTACAGAGCATGTCAAAAGTTATGATTTAAACTGTACCGAATAACTTAATTTTTCTGCGTCAGAATTCCTATTTAATCGCCTGACGGTAAACCGTTTCTCGTTCACCAATGTTCGCGTTTGCAATGTTGGCAAACGCTGCTTTTGGCAGCATTTTCACTTGCCGACGGTTGGTTTTCATATTCACCTCACGCCAACCCATCAGAACAAACCAATCCCATAATTCGCGCGGCATCGGCCCGGTAATTTGCATGACTAATTGTTGTCTGGCAATATGCCCACCAACCGCTGGCACTTTACCAGCTTGTGGAATGCGGCGGCGTTCATGGTCTGGCTTACCGCCGAACAACATCACTTTTAGCTTATTTAACATAGTGTTACGCCTCTTTTAATACCGATACTTTTTTACAACAATTCATCAAAACGGTAGGTATTGTATTACAAAAACTTTAATTTTGACTGTATCGCTGCCAACCTAGCCTCAAAGACGGCCGTTTTGATTTTTTCTGGGGTCTCAATCCCGCGAGCCACAGCACCGGCATCTATACTGGAAGCCACATCCAGCGCGCTTAACAGCCGTATGGCTTCAGGCTGCGCTCGTTCTTCAAATCCTGTTCTGCCTCGTGAATCAGCCTCACATGCTTGCAAAAAAAGCTTTAAACGCTCAGGTTGGCGAATCGCATCTAATTCAATTAGAAACGATAACAATGTGCTCGGGCGCATTTCTTCTACAGCATGTAATTTGCCATGGTATTTTGCCACCATCTGCGCGAGTTCTTTGCAATCTGTTGGCACGCGTAGTCGTTTTGTAATCTCTTTGAGTAGACTCACGCTACGTGCCTCGTGGCCAATATGACGTGGCAGCATTTCTTTGGGCGTAGTCCCCTTGCCCAAGTCGTGCATCAAGGCAGCGAACCGCACCGGCAGGCTAAAATCTTTGCTGGCAGCATAATCAATCACCATCATGACATGCACACCGGTATCGATTTCTGGGTGATATTTTGCTGGTTGTGGCACACCCCAAAGCCGATCTAACTCTGGCAAAAGTTTTTTTAATGCACCGCAACTGCGTAACACTTCAAACATGCGGCTTGGTTTCACTTCCATCAATCCCTTGGAAAGCTCTTGCCACACACGTTCTGCCACTAGCGCATCCACTTCACCGGCGTCCACCATTTGCTGCATGAGTGCGTTCGTTTCAGGCGCAACTGAAAAATCAGCATAGCGGGCAGCAAAACGCGCTATTCTTAGAATTCTAACGGGGTCTTCTGCAAAGGCAGCACTGACATGACGCAGCGTTTTGGATTGAATGTCTGCTAAGCCACCATAAGGGTCTATCAACTGGCCATCACTGGTTTTTGCCATCGCATTGATTGTTAAATCCCTACGGCCTAAATCTTCCTCAAGCGTAACATCGGTAGCGGCATGGATAGTAAACCCTTTATAGCCGCTGGCAACTTTACGCTCAGTCCTTGCTAACGCATATTCATCTTGTGTTTTTGGGTGTAAAAATACTGGGAAATCTTTACCTACTGGTCTAAAACCAGCAGCTAGCATTTCATCAACGCAGCTGCCAACAACCACATAATCTCTATCTGTGACGGCAGACCCGAGCAGTTCGTCGCGCACCGCACCACCCACTAAATATATTTGCATGGTCATGCGTGTAGTAAAGCGTGCTTACCTTGCAGCTTGACGGCGGTAGCGATCATAGTTCCCGCGTGAAGTTTGGTTGACCAAATATTGCGGAATTACCGTCTCCAGTGCAGATGGCGTGCGGTCAAACACGGTGGGAAAAGGCGCGTCACTGACGCTATCGACTTCCATCGACCGTACATTATCACGTGACATCAGCTTAATCGGCAGCCATTCCATGAAAAAAGCCTGCAGATAAGACAAACGGTCGTTTAGGCCAATGATAGGCCGATGAATGTGCAGCACCGCCATGATTATCTGAATTAAAGCGCGGAATGTGTAAACTTTTGGACCAGCCAGTTCATAGGTTTGGCCAAAAGTGGCCGGATTTTCTAAGCTCGACAAAAAGCATGCGCTCACGTCCTCAACCCAAACAGGCTGAAATTTAGCCGCTGGTTTTGCAAGTAAAATGACGGGTAAAAACTTAATCATACCGGCAAACAAGTTGATGAAGCGATCTTGGCGGCCAAAAATAACGGAGGGTTTGAATATTGTGATATTGAGCTGATTTTTTTCAGCCATTAGCGCCGCCTCACCCGCAGCTTTTGAACGCAAATATTGACTTGGTGCATTTTTATCTGCGCGCAAGCTACTCATATGCAGCACACGCTTAATGTTTAAGTCGATGCAAATTCTAGCCAACTGTGCTGGCAATTGCTGATGAATTAAATTGAACGTATTTCGGCGACTTTGGTGCAAAATGCCGAGCAAGTTAATCACAGCGTCAGCACCTCTCAGTTCTCGGTTCAGCGCTTTGTAATCCAACACGTTGCATTCAACTACTCGCACATGGGGCAATAATAATAAATGCTTGGCTGATTCTCGCCGGCGCGTCAGCACCTTCACCTGATAGCCTGCGGCATCTAGCCTCGTCACAATACTGCTGCCGACAAAGCCGGACCCACCTAATACACACACTTCTTTTATCTGCCCGATTGATTGCATTTTATCCTAGCCTATTTCTACAAATTGGATTTCAAACTACTCATTTTCTTCATCATACACGACCGACTGCCCACTTCCTGGAACGATGCCCAAGCGTGCTTTCAAGGTTTGAATTTTAACGCCGGAATTTTTTTCTAACAAACGCGGTGCATACAT
>Ga0208694_1001019_pt1 | contig 37217 bp, 28 predicted proteins | sample AD_UKC078_MetaG_FD_184442 | JGI IMG/M metagenome (GOLD analysis project Ga0208694, IMG submission 184442) | Active sludge microbial communities of municipal wastewater-treating anaerobic digesters from USA - AD_UKC078_MetaG (SPAdes) (version 2) | ecosystem: Engineered > Bioreactor > Anaerobic >...
CCTGTCGTGGCAAAATCAATAATCCAATATTTACTATTGGCGCCAGCTTCCCATTTAGAGGAGTTTAAAGCTTTTGTGCCGTCTCCTGTAATATAAGAATAAGTACCTGTAAACTCTGGTTCCCGAGAAATCTCTCTATCTAAGTTAATAGCAATGCCTCCGCTGGCTAATCTATTTTCAACAGAGTCAGGGAAAGTCCACTCAACAATGGTTTCAGGCAGTTGAATAAATGTTGCTGTTATTGTGATATTTGAGTTTATTGTTACTGTTTCGCTACTGTTCGTTGAAACTAATCCACCTGTCCAACCATCAAATGACCACGGAGAATTTGCTACTGCTGATAAAGAAACTTCGCTTCCCTCACTAAACAACATTGGCGCAGTATATTCTGATCCGTTAACCGTTACAGAGCCGTTTCCAACAATATTTATTGTTAAGGTATATTCTGGGATTAATTCAAATTCAACGGTAACGTTTATATTTTCTGATAAATTCTCTACGGTATAGATGTTTGTTGTGTTTCCTGCAACTATAGTTTCATTCTTTTTCCACTCTTTTACCCTATAACCCGAGTCCGGTAGAGCAGTAAAGACAACATTTTTGTTCAACTCAATTTCACTACCAGAAATTATATTTAAGCTATCAACTGCTGCTGAAAGTGAACCATTAGTACCAACTACCGAGTAGTTAACGCTATATGAAGACGGCGCGACTGTCCAACTTAATTGAAAATCGTCTATTCCTGTAGATGTCCTACTCCCCGTGCCTGACGTTGACGACAGTGTAACAATTCGTATGCAAACAGTATCGTTTATATTGTTTAGAGTACTTCCAAAATCTACGTAAACTTGTGTATTGGTAAACGACGAATTTCCTGTTGATAACGTACTGGGCAATGTTGCAATTTGTGTAAATTCTGTTGGAGAACTTCCAAAACCATAGTCAACAAGCCATGTAGTTTTTCTCAAAGGACCAATGTCTAATGATTGCAATTTAAACTCTAACTCAAAATTTGCTAATCCTTCTGTATTAGCAATCTGAAAAACAAAAGCAGCCCCTGGATCTCCAAATGTACCCGTTTGCCTCACACCTAAAGCTCTGTCAGTGGAGTTGCTTTGCGCAGTTGCATCACTGTTAGATTCTAAACTATCAGCAGATGCAAAATTTTTGAAAGCGCCTGTTGTCTGACTCCAAGCTGTCGGACTCGTTGATAAAGTTTGAGTTGTTCCAAGAGTAGTATCTGTTGCACCTATCCGAACTGTCCAGCCTTCGGGCAAACCTGACGAAATATTATCAAATGTTTCGCTGTAGCTTGTTCCTAACAAACTTACCTGACTCAATCCTATGCCTGCCGTTGTTACAAGCATTATGAAAGTCATTAACGTTTTAAGTAAAGATTTGATTTTCATATGTTTATATTTTTTTTTATTTTCAGTATATGTCAATTAACAATTAGGTTAAAGTTTAGCAATTTAAAAGCGCTTCGTCCTTTAACCTTTATGATAAGTAACGAAGTTAAGAAACTTTGCAAAAAAGTTGGTTACAATATTATTAAGATTTAGTTATAGTTTTATTTCTATTATCATAAAATTCAGGATACTACACAATTAATACCGATTGGACACATACTATAGTCCAAACTTCGCTATCGCTTTTTTGGAACATGCAGCTATAACATCAGTATTTACAATTGTAAAATTTAAAAAAGATTGGACTATTTTTAAATTACAATTGGTATAACATAAATTTAATCTCGAACCCTAAAGATACAAAAAAAAGCCACTCTTTTCAAGTAGCTTTTTTGTTAGTTCCAAATTAAGTTACAACTTTATAAACTTGTTGATTGTTTTTTTCATTTTACTGCTGTCATAGGCTTCTATTAAATATACCCCTGATTTTAAGTATGATACATCTATTTGCCTTAAAGCATCTCCCGACGAAATGTTCATCAGAATCATTCCTGATATATCATAAATAATAGCTTGTCGAATATCTGTTAATGTACTAATATAAAGTAAGTTGCTTACAGGATTAGGATAAATCGCAAATTGGTTTTCAACTTCATGAATGTTGTTAATTTTTACATAAACAGCATTTATTGTATCGTTCTCAAATCCCGTGGTATAGTTATACGAAGGAGAGGTGCTTAAAAGAACATTCGATTTATCTGTCCAAGCAACAAACTTCCAATCTTGATTTGGATTTGCTTGTAACTCGACAACTGTTCCAGCCTCGTATGTACCAGCTCCAGTTGGATTTCCTCCTTCCGCAGGTTCGGGTACGATTGTCAATTCAAACGATGGAATAGACCCAAAACTAACTTCAAAAGATATAGAATCTCCTATTTCGGTCACATTGAAAATATTTAGCCCTCCTGCAGAACCGTCAGTAAGAAAACCCGAAGGATCAGTGTTATCATTTATTGCGGTATGTCCACTGTTGGCTGAATATGCGGCTGCGTCAACATTTCCATTTATTGTAGTTGTGCCTCCAGGTCTATAAACATAAACTTCGTCGAATATATAAACTCCATCGTAATCTGCATTACCATCAAAGTTGGTATTTATCCTATACACAATTAATCCTTGACCGGGCAGCTGTGACTCAAACTCGCCCGAATGTTTACGGTACTCTACCATAAAGAACTGATTGTTTACAGGTGAGGCTATTCGAAAACAGTTGTTTGTCTGCTGAGTTATCGGGTAAAGAGTGTACTGCCCCGACACAGTAATTTCGGGTATATCTGTAACCCAATTTTGCTCAGCATATTTCCACTTCATGTACGTAAGCATATGACCTCCTCCACTCTGCATAATATCCCATTTTCCTACTGGTCTTAACTCTTTTCCGTTGTAATAATGGTATAGATCTGGCGCTCCCAGAACGTGAAACATTTCATGACATAAAGTTCTAACGCTAACTTGGTTTTCTGGCTGAAAAGTAAAATCCCAAACTCTTTTTCCATTAATATGTACAGTGTATAAATATAACGCCCACCTGTGCGCCCACAACAAATCATTCCACTCGCCACTGTTTCCATTAATCATAAAACAGACATTATCAACGTAACCATCATTATCTGCGTCTATATTTAAATCTGTTGGTATCGGATGGTTTGCATTAATCCAATTCACAGCGTCAACCAACAATTGTTGTTCACGTTGTGCTCTTTGGTTATGACCATCGTAGCCTCCTGGATTATCTGTTGCATGATAAGGTTCAAAGTAACTCCTTGGATGTGAGTCTTGATACGAGAAGTTTTGAGTTGCAGGGTCTTCAACTGGAGGATAGTGAGTGCTATTGATTGTTAGTTGATCATATGACACCTCCCAGTAATACGTTTTAAGAGATTTACCTGTAGGTAGATTTAAACTATCATCGTATGCCTGACGTGGGGTTTGAATATCACTTTCCCCTGCAAATCTAATATATATAACAATATTATTGATTGTTCCTGTATGTAGCGTATTTCGTGGGTCTCTTAAGGGATTTAAAACAGGTTTTTCAGGTATTTCTAAATTCTTTCTTGCTTTCTTGCTTATATTTCTAAAAACACCTTTATCAATATCTTGCATTTTTACAATTCCCACTCTATCTGGCAAATGCTTACCTACAACAAATTGCGAAGCTACAAAAGTTTCGTCTGATAATACAGCATAGTAATAATAGTTGTCCGAACCTTTAATAATTGGATACCCATCGTTGTCGTGAATCCAATTGAAAAACTCATCACCTGACATAAAACACTCTATAAGCGTACCATTGGGCTGTTTAATAGTGTATGGCGATTTCTGAAAAGGCGCTGCTAATAAATTGCATGCAAAGAGGGCAGCGATAATAGATAAATAAAATTTATTCATGATTTAACACGTTTATAATTTTTTTAGTTTAAGGTCGTATGGAACTCACATGCTTTATAATCATGCTTTTTGGTGTCAAGTTTAGTTTGGCATGTTCGTTTCATAGTTTTTAATTTATAGTCACATAAAATTCTCGCAATTTTTACGATCATTTTGTCAGATTTGGGAATTAATAGTTAGACCAATTGCAATTTTATAAAAGTCCATTCTTTTATAAAATTTTAGAATGGTTCACCCCAGACTCCACACGGAGCGGAGTTAAGAAGTAAATACCAATGTAACACGTACATAGCCTAAAAAAACGTTAACAAAGTTTGGACTATAGTATTTGTAAAATTGGTATTAGATAAAAAAGAACTGACGAACTCCACAAAAATAGAATAATTTTTTGATTTGCGTGACAACAAAATGCAAAAAACAGTTTTGATTGATTTAATTTACCTTACCATTAAGGCAAAAAAGGGGAAAGTATAGGAACACGGATGACACAGATTCGACGGATTTATACCTATTTCTCGGTATAATAACCTTTCCCACTACTTAAAAAAATGTGACAATTAATTAATAATCAACTAATTAACAATTGTTAATTGCTAATTGTTAATTGACTCTGTGTACAGGTTATTAAATAAAATATCTATTTTTTCGGAAATTACGAAAGTGTCCTTATAAGCTTGGTTTAAAAAGCCCTCGTCGATCATACGTTCGATAAACTTGATTAGAAGTCCATAAAAACCGTTGATATTAGCAAGTCCTATAGGCTTAGTATGCAAGCTAAGTTGAGACGCTACAATAACATCAAGTAATTCGTCAAGAGTTCCAAATCCTCCTGGTAATGCTATGAAGGCATCAGCAAGTTGTATCATTTTTTCTTTGCGTTCCGCCATGGTTTCCACTACAATAAATTCGTCAACTATACTATCTGCTAAACCTTTTTCGTGCATAAAGCGTGGAATAACCCCTGTTATTTTTCCCCCATGTTTTTTTACACTTTTTGCCAATTGGTGCATTAAGCCTACTGCGGACCCCCCATAAATTAGTTCTACATTGTTCTCAGCCAACAACCGACCAAGTTTAATAGCAGCTGTCATATACTCATGCTTATTGCCTACATTTGATCCGCAAAAAACACAAATTTTTTTGATATCATTTGCCATAATAGTTTGCTTAAAAAGTAACAGTGAACAGGGTTAATGAGCAACCATGTTCACTGTTAATTTGCTTACCTACTTTCTAAATAATTTTATAAAAGCAATTACACTTATAATAAATTCTCTCTCTGCTTAAACTTATTCTACTGCAGGTTTCTCTTCTACTGCAGGTTCTTCTGTTTTCGCTGCTGGATCTACTTCTACTGCTTCAGCTTCAACTTTTTCAATTTTAAATGCTTTTAGAGTATAAAACATGATAAATCCACCCTCAGAAGCAGCAATTTGTTCGCGGTAAGTTTTAATTTGCTCGCAACTACCTTTGTGTTCTCCCATGTCGGCTTTTTCCCCACTTGGAGTGTCATCGTGTCCTTCTACGTCACCTTCATGCTCTTTGCTAGCAAGTTCTTGTTCCCATTTTACTAAATACTCTTCATCAATTTTTATCCCTTCAACAACACCTGTTACTGCGTAAGTTAACCCCTCCATTTCGGGACTAAACGATGTTAAGTCTCCTGATAGTTCTACTTTCAATTTTTGATCTGACTCTGTACAAACCAAAAACATTTTATCGCCACCGTGGCGACATACGTGTCCAACTGTTCCCTTAACGGTTACAGTATCTCCAACGTATTGATCTACATTTTCCATTAACGACTTAATACTAAGCGCGCTAACTTCTTCTGTTTCTGTTTTTTGCTGTGGCCCACCACAAGCAAACATAAAGACTGCTACAGCCACCAAACTTAAAATTTTTTTCATAATAGCCTATTGTTTAAATTAATGATTAATCCTATTGTCCGCACCGTAGTCACGACAATTATGCAAAGATAACAATTTGTTAACAAATTAATATATAATATTGGAAAAAAATTTTCAACATATTTTTAATCTAAACTTTTATGGGGGTTTTCTGGCAATACTTCCATGCTAATACAAATTTATGCAAACCGCGTATTTTCTATATTTGAAAGCATAATTTTAAACTTACAATTAATAGGGGTAATAATCAAAATATTGTTTACTTTCGCATTTAGCTAAACACAATATTTTATTCAAAATAAAACTTTTGACCGAAAAATTATAAGCAAATGAAAATATATACCAAAACAGGAGATACTGGAACAACCGCATTACTCAGCGGACAACGAGTTCCCAAATACCATATAAGAATAGAGAGCTATGGCACAATAGATGAGTTAAGCTCATATATTGGCGTTGTACGTGATATGCCTAAGATGGACAAGCATACAATTGAATCATTAATAGAGATACAAAATCGTTTAGTAGCAGTTGCATCAATTTTATCAATTGAAGGTGAAGATGTTAAATTTAAAGTGCCCGAAATAAATAACTCTCACGTTGAGTTTCTCGAAAAAGAGATGGATGCTATAGATGCTACTTTACCTCAATTATCATCTTTTGTTTTGCCTGGAGGCAATTTGGCAGTGTCGCACACTCATGTTGCACGTTGCATTTGCAGGCGAGCCGAACGCTTAGTTCTACAAGTTCAGGAACAGTTTGGAGGCTGTGAGATGGTTATCAAATATCTAAATCGATTATCCGATTATCTATTCGTTTTGTCAAGAAAATTTAGCGTGGATTTTAAGGGAAAAGAAATTGTTTGGAAACCATGATTGATAATTGAAATAATTTTATATTTTTGCGCCACTTATACTAACATTAATAAACAACGATCGTTATGTATTGGACTTTAGAGTTAGCATCAAAATTAGAAGATGCTCCATGGCCCGCCACACGGGACGAGCTTATTGATTATGCAATACGTTCGGGAGCGCCTCAGGAGGTGGTAGAAAATCTTCAAGATATTGAAGAGGAGGGTGAAATTTATGAATGCATTGAAGATATTTGGCCCGACTACCCCAGTAAAGAAGATTTCTTTTTTAATGAAGATGAGTATTGATTTGAAATTTAAATAAAAAAACCGTCACAAAAAATGACGGTTTTTTTTATCCTATTTGTTGTGCCCTTCCGATTTACCTAAAGTTGAAATATCAATTCCTACAGAAACATATCGAATAATATTATCATCGTTATCATACAGTGGTGCGTATATCTCATATAGCCATTTGTTCGTTCTGCGTGTTACAAGATTTGAACGCCGTTCGACAACGCCTCCCCTTTTTAGTTTTTGTAAAAGCGCTGTATGATTGACACTTTTTCTATCTTCTACAAAACCAAGTAATTGATGTGGAGTATTAACGAGGTTTTCCGCTATATCACCAAAATATTCTTGACACTTCTCATTTACAGATATAACTTTGAACTCTGTATCATATTCAATAATCAGCGCTATATGACTAAACACTTTCCAAATTGAGCGCATTTCAGCTTCTCGGCGCGATGCATCTTCTTGAGTTGCTTGCAATTCTTCAAGATTCTGTCGCATCTCCTCTTCTTGCGAAGCTAACTCTTCTCTCTGTTTTTGTGATTCAATCAGTAGTTTTTTGGTCTTTTCATTAATTTTAGCGCTTGAAAGAGTGCCAGCAATACTTTCAGCGATTTTTTCGACAAATTCTATTTTATGTTGTTCTATCGGTTTAAAAGAGACAAGCTCTATAATCCCAAAAACCTGCTGATTTAACAGTAGTGGCACAAGTAAAACAGAGCCCGGATTAGATTTACCTAAACCACTGTTAATATGAACATAATCATCGGGCACTTCTGTCATATATATGGTGAGTTTTTCGTGGGCGCAACGACCAACCAAACCTTCGCCTATGTAAACTTTGTCTTTCAATAGTTTTCGTCTATCAAATGCAACTGCAGCCTTTATTTCATAATAAATTTCATCGGAATCTTGAAAATCGGCTTCGTTATCTTCATGTATTATATAAATACAGCCTTGTTGTACATCAACATAAGAGACTAATTTAGAAATAATATTAAATGTAAGTTGTTCAATATTAGCGCTATCTTGTCGCAATATGTCGCCAAACACAGCTATTCCTTGTGATATCCAGCTTTGCTTTTCATCTTCTATTCGCCTTAGTTTGTCCTCGTCTGCAGCTTTTTTTAAACTCTTTTGCATCTCAATAAGTGATAAGCCTATCTCATCGTTTTGGCTCAGCAACTTATATTCAACGTCAAATTTTCCTTCACCTATATCTTTGGTAAATTGAGACATTCGTTTTAAACTGTCAATCAATGCATTAAGAGAGTTTGATATATCATCTAATTCGTCTCCAAAATTAACACCAAGTTCAGATACCGTTGTTAAATCTCCCTCGGATATAGCTTTTAATACATTTGTTGTTGTGTATATTGGCTCTATTTTGGTCCGTATGATACGCCATATTATAATACTTAAAACAGTAATGCCCACTAATCCAATTAAAAACGCCATTATGGCGCCCTCTTTTGATTCTTTTATGACTGTATCTAAAGGCGCTGCTATTTGTAACGACCATTTTGCGCTTATCTCTCCAATATCGACGGGCACGTGGGTTGCATAAAATTTTTTACCTTCAATTTTTGTTTCAAAGCTAAAAATTGAACTGTTTTTAATACTGTCGATAATATCGATTTGATCTTTATCCTCTTTATTTGCATTATTTAAAAACTTTCCAACAATATCTTTTTTTGATGACGCTACGACTTGTCCACTGTTTGAGAATAGCGTTACTTCTGCTCCTTTGAACAACCCTATTGAATCAATGATAGTTGCAAATCTTTCATTGCTTATGTCAATTCCCGCTATCCCTACAAATTGTTTATTAATTGACAGTGGAACGCAAATACTTGTTACGAGCGTCTCTTCGTTCTCATCAGAATATAAGCATGGGTAAGGATCGGTTATCACCTCAATATTACCCATTTTAATCGCATAGTACAGAGTTGATAAGTCTTCGCCCGCCAAATCGATTTTTTTGTCTTTTACAACAAACCTGTTTTTATCTCTATAAACAATTAGTTCTCTCCTGCCGTACTCATTATTCCACGATGTATCAATTGCATTCAACTGATAACTAACCCATGTTGAATATATATTGTCGTTTTTTTCAATTGACTTTTTTAGTGTCAATAGGGTTAAATCAATCAAATTGCTGTTAGTTTCTAAGTATCCGACTAAAGTTTGACCAAAAGTGCGACTAACAGCTAAATCGTGCTCGAGTAGTTTTGATATTCTATTTGCATTCTCTCGTGCCACGGAGTTCACGAGTGTTTTAGCGTTTTTAACTGTTGCGCGATAAGTTTTAACAGCAATAAAAGATATTAAAATTCCAAAAACCAATGTTATTGCAATAAAAATTGGAATTTGTAATTTTTGCTGCAATGCTCCATAACGTTTTTTCATTCTCAAGCTTTTAAGTATATGATATTTCCCAAAGATATAAAAATAACCTTTACATTATTTTACAACCACCGTTTTTACGTTGGTAAATTCTTTTATTCCCCACAACGATAATTCACGTCCATATCCGCTATTTTTAATGCCTCCAAAGGGTAAGCGCGGATCAGACTTAACAAAATCGTTTATAAAGCAACAGCCTGATTGTAAGTGGTTTTGAGCAATACGAGTACCTTTTTCGACATCTTTAGTAAATATTGCTGCTCCTAATCCAAACATCGTATCGTTTGCAACAAAAATTGCTTCCTTTTCATCTTTTACTCGAATAACTGAAGCTACTGGACCAAAAAGCTCATCGTGATAAGCTGACATTCCCGGCTTAACATTAGTTATAATGGTTGGCATATAAATTGGTTTGTTCTCATTGAATGATATTTCGCCTATTAAAATTTCGGCGCCAGCTGAAACAGAATTTTTGACCTGAGAGTTAAGCTCGTGACAAAATTCTATCTTTGCCAATGGTCCATAGTTTGTAGCTTTCTCCAAAGGATTGCCCGTTTTTGCTCTGCTCATTTTTTCTGCAAAAATGGTAACAAATTGATCGTAAACCTCATCTACAACTATGAATCGTTTTGCCCCGATACAACTTTGTCCTGCGTTTAAAAGTCGCCCTGACACACACTTTTCGGCAGCGCTATTTAAGTCGGCATCAGCCAGAATAATATATGGGTCGCTTCCTCCGAGTTCAAGAACTGCTTTTTTTAAATTTCTACCAGCAACAGTAGCAACAGCAATTCCCGCTTCTGTACTTCCTGTAATTGTTACTGCTGAAATTCTTTTGTCTTCAATTAAACTCGATGCTTCGTTCCCTCTAATCAAAATAGTGGTTAAAATATTCTCTTCAAATCCTGCCTCAACAAACAGTTTCTCGATAGCTAATGCACAGCCACTTACGTTACTGGCATGTTTCAAAACGATTGTATTACCAGCCATAAGAATAGGAGCCGCTGCTCTAAACACCTGCCAAAACGGGAAGTTCCAAGGCATAATAGCTAAAATAACCCCTAAAGGATTATAAACCACATACGACTTTGTATATTCTGTTTCAATATTGATTGGAGATAAAAAATCCTTCGCATTTTTCGCATAATATTCACAAACTAAAGCGCATTTCTCTACCTCTGCTTCCGATTCGACTAAAACCTTACCCATTTCATTAGTTATAAGGATTGCAAGTTTATCTCTCTTTTTTCTAAGAAGGCTTGCCAAAGATAAGAACAGCTCACTCCTTCTCTCCATTGAGATTTGAGACCAATGATTTTGAAGTTTTGCAGCAGCTTGTAATAATTTATCAATACGGCTATTGTCGTACAAATTATATTCTGCAATTATCTCTCCTGTATAAGGATTTTTACTTTCTATGGTTCTCATTTTATTTAGGTTATAAAGTTAGGGGTATGGTTTGGTGCATATAAATTTAAAAAAAAGATGGACCTCCGAGTGAAGCCCATCTTTACTATTTTTTACTCGATTTTACAATTCATCATCGTCATCGTCCATGTAATCCCAAATGCTATCGGAATCCTCGTCATCTTCTTCGTCTAAGAGATACTCATCAATTTCTTCATCTTCATCTTCATCGAAGTTGTCATAAATCGAGAGTGGCTTTTTTTGTTTCTGCGGAGTTGCCGATCTCCGTCCCTTGCCTTCACGGTCAAAATCATCATTCGATTTTGAGTGATTCTTAAATGGTTCATTCTTTGCCTTTTTCATCGGTCAGGATGTGTTGACAATAATTGTTTTATTGGTTAATAATTAAGTTTTACATCTCTCTACAGATGCTTTCACAAAGCTAAAGTAGCAACTATATTTGAAAAGAAATAATTTTTACTAAATTTTTTGCCCTATTTTTTATAACAAACATTTCATATTTTTATATTTTTCTGATTTTCAGACAATATACTAAAATATACTTTTCCCTGTATATGTGGTAAATAGTTCTAAAAAAAGTGACCCAACAACTGAATTTCCCGATTTATCTAAACCTGGTGACCACACAGCCAAAGTCATTTCATTTGGGATAACTGCAATAATCCCACCACCTACTCCACTTTTTGCCGGCAATCCTACTTTGTAGGCAAATTTTCCAACGGCATCGTATGTGCCACAAGTTAAAAGCAATGAATTAACTTTTTTATTTTGTCTATATGATAAAACATGCTGACCGTTTGAGTGTGTTCCATTATTTGCAAGGAAGCTAAAAGCTCTAACCAAGTCCAAGCAACTCATTTCTAATGAACAATGCGTAAAATAGCAATCGAGCACACGCTCTACGTTATTGTGAATATTGCCATAGCTTTTCATAAAATTAACAAGAGCTGCATTTCTAAATCCTGTCTCTTTCTCGGAGTTTCGTACTTCGATATTGTAGTCAATTCCGTGATTTTGAGCCAATTCCCGTGCAAAAAACAAGATTTCATCTTCGGGATTTGTATATTGTGATAACAAAATATCGGTTATTACTAATGCTCCTGCGTTGATAAATGGATTTCGGGGTATCCCGTTTTCATATTCAAGCTGAACAAGTGAATTAAATGCATTTCCAGATGGTTCTATACCAACTTTGCTATCAAAAATTGTATCGTCATTGTTCAGGCAAAGCACTAATGTTAGTAGTTTGCTTATGCTCTGAGCGCTGAAAGGTTTTAAAGCTTCGCCAATAAAATACTCTTCTCCCGATTTGGTTCTCATTGCAAAACCAAACGAATTAATATCAACACGTTCTAATGCAGGAATATAGTTAGCTACTTTTCCTTTACCAATTGAGGGTTTAACCTCTTGATAAATCTTTTCAATTAAATGTTGATAGTTCACTAAATAAGGTTTTTATAATCTGTATGTTGCACCTATTTTTAAACCCGAAAACATAGTCCCCACTTCTAACTCAAATTGAGCTGCCCAGCTATTGCTAAAATAGTATCTACTGCCTACTTGTACTCCTAAGTATAGTCCACTGGTTCTATTGCCTGTGTATGACTCATTTGAGTACGATTTGGTCTGTGTAAGAAGCACATATCCAGCCGACGCTCCCGCATATAAATCCATAAATACAGGCAGTTCGAGAAGGTTATCAAAATAGTAGTTACCAAAACATCCAAGAGAAATCATTGTGTGTTGATATTTATTCCCTGCATAAAATTCTCGATTGATAAGCAGTCTCGTTTCAGCTCCTAAAGTAAGTTCTCTATAAAGAAAATGTTCGCCTTGCAAATAAAACGGAACACCAATATTTGATGCACCCAATCCAAAATTAAGTAGTGTGTTTCCGCGCTTATTGTCGATTGTTCCTTGTGGAACTTGCGAATATAGTTGTGTATAAAATCCTAAAATAAAAGCGATTAGAAAAAATCTTCTCATTAATTACTAAAAATTTAGTAGTGTGGTACTCAATGTCGTTTAAAAAATCTAACTCGGTTATGCTGTAAAATTTAACCTATATGTAAAAATGTAACCACTTTGATCTTTAAATAAAACGTCAAAGTGGTTATATACAGAAAGATTAATTAATCAGTGATGTATGTTTTTTCTCTCTTCCTAATATCCAGTTTGTTCCAAATCGGATTGATACTTTTTGAGCATTTTGTGGGAAAATTGGGTCAAGTATATTGTCTGTCATTAAAAATGTCTGCCAACCTCCAAGTTTCAGAGCCAGTCCCACACCAATATTTTTATAACTATCTTTCATTAAGGTGTATGAAACTACCAATCCAAATCCCCTATTATTAAGGTTTGCAGATAAAGTAACAGACGAGTTTAACTCATTATTCCATAAACGACCATGATAGAGGGCTCCAAAACTTAAAATGTCTGCAAGTTGATAACTTGCGCCTACAAACATTTTTAATGGGATGGTGGTTTTGTATGAATCATGAGACAGTTTAGGATCAAATGTTTTGAATAAACTGTCAATATATAAATTTCCCATATCGAGAGAATCGTCTAAAAAATCATTCAAACAAATGCCTGTAAAGTTGAGTTCTCCTTTTGCTCGAAGATTTGTAACATTATCATTCCATCTTATAAACCCGAGATCTGTAACGCTTGCATGTAGTTTCAGATTGCTAACAGGGCTGTAAGTCGCACCCAAATCTATGGCTATACCGCCATTTTTCATATTCGTAACATAACCAATGGGATCTAAATCTTTTTGATTTGTTTTAATAACCAACGAATCTCCCTCTGAGTCGTAATATAAATCTGTAACTTCAACTATAGGTTGAGATGCATTGATATCGAAGTCTGCATTAAAAATAAAGTTTCCAGTCACAGGATCGGTTCTCCATTCTAATGTCGATTTGTCGAACTGCAAATTACCCATTCCAAACAATGCCTTAGCTTTTACTCCATAAGAAAAAACGGTACTTTGCTCGTGAGTTATTCCAAGTCCAATTTCACGATAGTGCAGCGCTTTAGCTCCAAATCCACTTAAATCCACATAGGGGTCCGGAAAATCATCATTACCATAAACTAAAAGCCTAAGCAAGTCACGCGGAAACGATACTCCGGCTTCGACTTTCTCTACCATGGAAAAATGCCAAAAAACATTTTTCGTTCTGAAACCGAAATGGAGTAAATCGATATATGTGTGGAAATCTATTCTATTAACTGGCTTAAGTCCATCAGCGAAAGCACGCGACTTGCCAACGTCATGAAACACAGTGGCTAAAGAGTCTCCAAACGCTCCCCCTGGCTTGTAAACAATATCGCTGTAACAAAAGCTGTTTACACTTATTCCTAAATTTAACGGCGGTAAAATTTGACCCGAAACAGGGATTATTAATCCTCCAAAATATCCTTTATAATCGAGCGTTGTAGATGGGTTTAGTCTTACACTGTTAGGGACGCTATGCAAATAATACATTCCTATGTTTTCTTGTGCTTCAACTTGTATAGCTACAAAGAAAAAAAACAATGGCAAGACATTTCTTAATATTTTTATTTTGTATTTACTCATTGCTACTATTTTTTTTATAAATGCTCATCAATTTCAATTTCAGCTTTAGTCGTGATTTTAACGTCAACACCATAGTGACGATAATATAAAACACTCTCTTGAGGTTGCGTATCTGATGAAGGTAATGTTGTGTTGTACTGTACTCTGATTATCAAATATTTCGCATCTTTCCATTTATTAAATTTTTCTTTAGTAAACTCTAAAACAGTTATTTTTTTAGTTTTACTGGTAACTTTTCCATTAGTTACCACACCTGACTCTATTATGATTTGCTCTTTTGGGGTACCAAAAATTGAATCTTTATGGTTAAAATCTTCATCAATAAGTATTCCTTGAAGGCGAATATCGTGAGGGAATCCATTATCTACATCAAGTGTTAATTGAACCTTTTTAAAATAATCAAACATCGAAGAATCGGAACCGATGTTAAAATTTAGCGTATCTGAAAAACATATTTTTTCTGTATGTCCCCAAAAAGGCACATCAAGTTGCGATATAACGGATATTTTACTGTCTTTGCTCATAAAGTTGCGTTGTGTTCCTGATTCTGGAGGATTCAAGTTAATCTTCACTGCAAAGTCAATGCTACTTGGCAAATCGTACAAAAGTTGAGGTAAATTAGTCTCAGATCCGGAAATCTGCAAAGTATCTATAGATTGTTCTATGGTATATGGATATGAATTCGTGGGTTGCACTAAAAAGCCGGGGTTTAGATCAAAAAATGGCACATTTCCAGTAAGTGGCTCTGTCCCTCCAAGTCTTTTATTATATACAGAAACGTAATCGAACCCATATTTAATAGGTATTCCAAAAGAGTTAGAGACAATAAAGCGTATTACTGGATCTTCCACATAAAAAGTTCCCATGGTAATCATCTCTGTAAGACCTAAGTCTATCATTGATGGACCAAAGCCACTTTCAAAAAAACCTACATATCCAAATAGCCAGCTATACTCATTGTCTTCAAAGTCGAGCTGTATATCAATTTTATGTTCGGGATTGAAAGGGTGTATATTTCCATCATCTAGTTTGAGAGTATAATCAATAAACAGGGAGTTAACACCGGCATATGCCTGGGTTAAATCTAAAACATATCCTTCTAAATCGGTGTATGTATAGTCATAACTAAATGAGTTGCCTTGTGGTTTAATGTAAACCATTCTAGAATACGTGTTTTCGCTCCCGTCCTTTTTTATTTTTAAATGAGGAAAGGTCAATATCAACTGTCCTTTATTGGGCATGTTGGAGTTTACCCTTACACGCAGTTTGGTACTATGAAAAGCCATGCTGTCTAATAATTGGCCTAAGAGAGTATCAACTACAAATGGAAACTCTGTTTCTTCTTTTGTCATTGTAACTATTCCTTGAATGTTAAACCCTCCGGCAGAATCATAGTCAGCCTTATTAAACTGCATAAGGAAACTTTGATTCGATAGAGTTATTAAACCTTGGGCTGTTTGCGAAAGCATTGTATCTTGAAGCCGTAGAATAACTAAGTTAGAATCATTAGGCAACAAATAATTACCAACAAAGTTAGTGTCGGCTAACTCAATCATGTTTTCTATTGTTAATGAGCCGTATGCAACAGGAAAAGCCCAACTAGATTGTAATTGTACTTTTTTTGACAACTTGTCTAATTCAAAGTTGTCGTCTATACATGCAGGAAAAGCAATTAGCATAACCATCAATACAGGCATTATGCTTTTTTTGATTATATTGCTCATATTCATAAAGTTAAAAGTTTATAAAGTAGGGACACAATGAATTGCGTCTGTACGAAAAATTGAAAGGCGGTGTACCGATAGTAATGTTTCGACACTTTCGAGTACGCTCAGTGCATCGCTTACGCTCAACAACCATCGAAGTGTGAAAGCGCTTTCTACTTGCTCCTTGTTCCTTACACCTTTACAGAATGTTCCTTTATTGATAATCATTGTGTTCTGATTTATTATTTTTTCAAGATTTTAAACTCAACACGTCTATTTAGCTGGCGTCCTTCTTCTGTTGTATTCGGAGCAATGGGTTCGTCAAATCCGTATCCTTTGTACGTTAGTCTTGATGTTGGGATTCCATTGTTTATCAAATAATCGACAACAGCTTTTGCGCGTGCCTCTGATACTCGAATATTACTTGCTGCTGAACCTACATTATCAGTATGCCCGGATATCTCAATCACTAAAGTTTTATAAGTATTCATCATAACCACAACCCTCTCTAATTCAGGGTATGAGCTTGAATGTAAAACTGTTTTTCCAAATTCAAAGAAAATATTATTTAAAACTACTTTCGAGCCTGCTTCTAATTTATTTAGCAATATGTTTTTTGTAATTTCCTGATAATTAGTAGCTTCTGGTATGTTAAAATTTTCTGAATGGTGTAAATAATCAGTTGCTTTTACCATCATGGCGTAGTTTCTTCCCGAAGGCAAGGTAATCATATATTCGCCTGTTTCTGGATTCGCCTCTACTGTTTGTACTATCTCGTTTTTCTCGTTGTCAACAACCTCAATAGTTGCTCCTATTGGGCGTTCAGTAAATGAATCGCTTATAACTCCTTTTACGATTGTAAGACGAATTGTTTTTATCTCGACTGTTTCTTCGATTACAGCTTCCGTTATTGGATTTGCAAGTGAAGCTAACAACATATCCTCGGAATTCTGAATTAGAGGCTTTTCAGGTCCTAAAAATGTAATCATATATATATCCCAATCGCCTTTACTACTATCCTGACCTTGCGAAGCATAATAGCCAAAGCGTTGATTTGCAGTTATTGAAAAAAACATATCATCATCGGGTGTATTTATTGGATGTCCGAGATTTTGTGGTACTCCCCATGTACCGTCACCTTCAATCTCGCATTTAAAAATATCGTAACCTCCCATAGAAGAGTGTCCATTCGAACTGAAATAGAGAGTTTGTCCATCGGGGCTTATGAAAACAGCCTCCTCATTATAAGGAGAGTTTACGAGGTTTCCAAGATTCAATGGTTTTCTCCAGTTTTTTTTGATATCAGATCTACGTGATTCGTAAATATCGCTGCCACCTTTTGAGGTTTCTGGATTGTTAGATGTAAACCACATTGTTTTACCTTCGAAATGTATTGAAGCAGATGTTTCTCTGTGTTTAGAGTTGATTCTTCCAAATACACGTTTGGAGGGCTTACTCCATCTTCCTTTGCTTTTTGCTTTTGTTATTGCTAAATCTCCATTCTTGTCTTTACCGTCAAATATGATTAATTCTTGTCCACTTGGAGATATTCCTATCACTGCATTATTATCTTTTGAATTAACAGGCTTGGGGAGCTTTTCAGGCTCAGTCCAAACTCCTTTCTCTCTTTTAGTTCTGTATATTTTTTCATAATAGCTTTGTGTTGACTTGTATCTCGGCGTTTTTCTCTTACCTAAATTAGGTCGCTGCGATGTAAAATAGAGGGTCTTTCCATCAACAGAAACAACTGGTGAATACTCTGAAAATTGCGTATTTACATTATCGCCGATATTATCAATAAAAACTCGTTGAGGTTCTTTAACATATTTTTCTCCATACTCTGTTTCTTGCACATATTTTTGTATTACAGGTGTTAGTTTTAGTAATTCCTTTGTATTCAACGTAGCCCTGTATTTTAAATAAAACTCGCGGGCTTTCTCAAACTCATAGTTCAAGTGATAGCCTCTCGCCAATTTGAAAAGAATGTCTTTTGAGATATTTGGATTTTGATTATATGCAATTTCAAAGTGTTGCAGGCATCTCTTTTTATTAGTCGAAGCCAGATAACTGTTTCCTAAATAATAATTCAACGCAGCATTTTCTGGGGCAAATTCGTATGCTGCATTAAAAAATTTTGCTGCTTCACGATAATCGCCTGCTGTCCCCTTTTTATAGTATTTCAATCCCTTCTTTGCGTTCTTCTTAGCTTGTTTATAGTTCGCAGGAACTTGAAAATCTGCTGATTTAATTTTAAGCTTAACTTTTTTCTGTGCTATAACATCTTGCGACAATCCTATTGACAGCGCTAAGGTTATTAAGAAAATTATATTTCTGTGTAAATTTACCATAACAATGAGAAAATTTATTCGGTTTCACAAAAAATCACAAAGCTTTTTGCTTGAATTTGTCCTAAGTTTATTGCTTGTTTCCAATCAAGACATGCTCCTCTAACATCACGAATCATTTCACGTGCATTGCCTCGATTTAAGTATGCTTCACCATAATTGGGATTTAACTCAATAGCCTTTGACAAAGCAACTATTGCTTCATTATATTTTTCTAGCTTAATAAGAGATGTGCCAAGATTATTGTATGCAAACGGATAGTCGTCTCGAAGTTCAATTACATATTCAAAATCTTTGACTGCGCCTTCGTAATCGGCTAAGTTAAATCGTGCACAACCTCTATTATTCCATACAAGAGGAAGGGTAGAATCCATTTTTATAGCCAGATTGTATTCTTCAAGCGCCCCGTTATTATCACCCTGACGACGTTTTGCGCTTCCAAGATTGCTGTAAGCCAACGCCAAGTGGGGATCAAGAGCTATGGCTTTGTTGTAATCTTCAATAGCTCCCAAATAATTTTCTAACATACGTTTTGCGCTTGCTCTATCGTTCCACGCATAAGCAAAATCATCTTTGATGTTAATACTAAAAGAGAAATCGGCTACAGCTGCATCGTAATTCTTCCTAAGAAACTCTATCACTCCCCTGTGGTAGTAAACCCTGTGATCATCAAGCTTATTGTCTATGGCGCTTGTGTAATCCAGATATGCAGAATCTAGGTTGTTTAACTGCTCATATGCCCTTGCTCTGTTGAAATAGGCTACCCCGAGAGTATTCGCAATTTCAATGGCTTTAGAAAAATCGGCAATGGCTTTTTCATAATCTTTGAGTTGCATATATGTGCTCCCTCGGTTTAGATATGCTTTTGCAAAATTTCCATCATAAGATATTGATTTTCCAAAACTTTCAAGAGCCTGCTCATACTCTCCATTTCCAAACTGCGTTACACCAAGATTATAAGCCAATTCAGCTTCTTGGTTTTCGGCAGCAACTAATGTGGGATCATCAAAAATCTGATTATCAAACCCTTGACTAAAAAGCCTTATGCCAACAAAAAATGTTGATATTAATAAAAGCGTGATTTTTAATCTCATTTTGGTTGATTTATTAAGTTGTTTACACCGCAAATATAATTATTTAGTCATTAAAACAAACTTAAAATTAATGAATTTAAGTGCAGTTATCAAGACTCAAATTATCAAACACTCCATTTTAAGTATTCGTTAGAGTTACAAATGATACTTTTTGTGCGTCTAATTTTTTACTCCCAATTCTGTAAACTCATATTTAACACGAGACTTACCAAGGCGGTGCACTGGGTGCAGTCGTAGTGAACAATTAGCAATTAATAAACAGATTATCAATTAATTGCCATGACTTTTAAGTCGTGGATTGGTTGATATAGATAATTTATGGGCTTTAGTCCAAACCAATAATCAATTAGCAATGCGTTGCACTTGGTCGCTGATCTCGTCGAAGTATCCAAGTGGTATTATCCCCGCGCACAAATAGGGAAGATTAAGGGAAATTTCTCCTAATTCATTAGTTCTGTAAAGAGTCTTTTGAAAATTAGCGCATATAGTTTGGGCTTTAGCCCAAAAACAAAAAGAGACGGAGCAAACCCGTCTCTATAATGTTCTAATTTTTAATCATTTAACTGCTAATTGTCTTAAATCATATTTATTAGTTTCCCAACCGACTCTTTAGCATCTCCCAATAATAAATGAACTCCCGATTCTTTTTTGTAAAGAGGATTATCAACTCCTGCATAGCCGGGGCTAAGGTCGAAGTTACAAATAAATATCTCTTTGGCTTGGTCAACGTTCAGTACCGGCATTCCGTAAATAGGAGTGTCAACAGCATCGCGTGCGGCTGGGTTTAAAACGTCGTTTGCACCGATAACAATAACAGCATCGGTATTTTTGAAGTCGTCGTTTATTGCGTCCATTTCGTAAAGCTGGTCGTAGGAGACATCAGCTTCTGCGAGTAGTACGTTCATGTGTCCGGGCATACGTCCTGCAACAGGGTGTATAGCGTAACGAACTTTTGCGCCGTTGCTTTCCAACTTGTCGGCTAATTGACGAACTAGGTGTTGCGCTTGAGCCAGTGCCATTCCGTACCCTGGAACGATAATTACAGATTTTGCTTTATGTAGAACTTCTGATGAATTATCCTTTTTTGCACCTGAACCTTGTGCAGGTTTGCTGTCTAACAAAGAAATCAACTTACTTACAGATTCTTTAGCATCTCCTAACAGTAGATGAACTCCGGACTCTTTTTTGTAAAGAGGATTATCAACTCCTGCATAACCAGGATTAAGGTCGAAGTTGCAAATAAAAATCTCTTTAGCCTGGTCAACGTTTAATACTGGCATTCCGTATATTGGAGTGTCAACAGCATCGCGTGCGGCTGGGTTTAAAACGTCGTTTGCTCCGATAACAATAACGGCATCAGTATTTTTAAAGTCGTCGTTTATTGCGTCCATTTCGTAAAGCTGGTCGTAGGAGACATCGGCTTCTGCGAGTAATACGTTCATATGTCCTGGCATACGTCCTGCAACAGGGTGGATTGCGTAACGGACTTTTGCGCCGTTGCTTTCCAACTTGTCAGCTAATTGGCGAACTAAATGTTGTGCTTGAGCCAACGCCATTCCGTAGCCGGGAACGATAATCACAGATTTTGCTTTCTGTAGAACTTCTGCTTTTTGGTCTCCCGAATCGGAACTTTGTGCGGGTTTGCTATCTAACATAGAAATCAAGCGACTAACCGATTCTTTGGCATCGCCCAACAGTAGATGAACTCCCGACTCTTTTTTGTAGAGAGGATTATCAACTCCTGCATAACCAGGATTAAGGTCGAAGTTGCAAATAAATATCTCTTTGGCTTGGTCAACGTTCAATACTGGCATTCCGTAAATAGGAGTGTCAACAGCATCGCGTGCGGCTGGATTTAAAACGTCGTTTGCTCCGATAACAATAACGGCATCAGTATTTTTAAAGTCGTCGTTTATTGCGTCCATTTCGTAAAGCTGGTCGTAGGAGACATCGGCTTCTGCGAGTAATACGTTCATATGTCCTGGCATACGTCCAGCAACAGGGTGAATAGCATAGCGAACTTTTGCGCCGTTGCTTTCCAACTTGTCGGCTAACTGACGAACTAAATGTTGTGCTTGAGCTAACGCCATTCCGTAACCGGGAACGATAATCACAGATTTTGCTTTATGTAAAACAGCTTCAGATGAAGTCTGTTTGGTCTCCGCTTTCGTCTCTATTTTAGGTTCAGCGGTAACAGGTTGCGTTTTTGTAGGTTTTTTACCTGCTACAGATGTTTTTCCTGTAAGGATATCCATCAAACTCCTGTTCATTGAGCGACACATAATTTGAGTGAGGAACAAGCCCGAGGCTCCAACAATTCCCCCAACTGAAACTAATAGTATATCGCTTATCGCCATACCTGCAATTGCTCCAGCAACACCGCTCAACGAGTTAAGTAACGATATTGTAATAGGCATATCTGCACCACCAACGCGTATAGAAAATGCGTATCCGAAAAGGGCGCTTATACCAATACTCAATATTAATATTATAGCGATATCAGCAGATTGACTTATGATATTGCCAACAAAGGCTGAGTAAAGTACTGTAGCCGTAAGAATGATAAGACTAATGTTAAGAATAATGGAGTGATTTTTCCAAATTACAGGTCTCTGGGGTAAAAGTTTATGCAGTTTTCCTGCCGCCACCAAACTTCCAACAAGAGTAACAATACCTACAATTATTGCCAATACAGCAGTTACATCTGAAAAAATTGGATAATCCTGCTCTGATTGTCCTATTTTAAGTAAGGTAAGAATTCCCACCAAAGCTGAAGCTAAGCCACCAACTCCATTTAGCAATGCTACTAACTGTGGCATTTCAATCATTTTTACTCTGACAGCGAACATGCTACCAATAATAGTTCCGATAAGCATATAGATGTATATACTTTTAACTGTAACTATTTCATTGTATAGCAATGTGATAACTATTCCTGCAAATACGCATATTGCGCTGATGATATTTCCCATAACGGCGGTTTTTACCTTGCTCATCATGGAAATACCCAGTAGAACTAATACCGACAGTACGGCACAAATAATTAAGTATAGCGTTGGAGATATCATTTCTTACCTCCTTTCTTTTTCTTGTCGAACATTTTTAGCATTCGGTGTGTAACACCAAATCCGCCTATCACGTTTACTGTGGCAGCTACTACTGCTAGACCGCCTAAAATTTGTCCAAGTAACACTCCAGTAGATGAAGTTGCTGTAACTGAAAGCCCAACAGCTGCTATTGCTCCCAAAATGGTAATGCCAGATAGAGCATTCATGCCCGACATCAAAGGGGTGTGCAGTAAGCTCGGTACGTTTTTAATAATAAAATAACCAACAAGGGTGGCAACAATAAAAATTAAGATTAAATAAATAGGGTTCATTGATACAATGTTTGATTTATTTATAAAACATAGAGACGCGAAGTTTCGCGTCTCTATTACTATTTTACAGGTTATTAATTTAGTCCCATAGCCTCTCGAGTACCTGCGTGAACAATCTCATTGTTGTGCGTAACAAGTGTCGAGCGAACAATCTCATCATTCATGTCTAAGGATATTTCACCATTTTTGGTCAAATATTTTATCATGTTATAAACATTGTGCGAAAACATCCAGGTAGAGCTTGTGGGTACCATTCCCGGAATATTTTTAATTCCAAAAATAGTTATTCCATGAATTACCTCTTTTTTACCTGGAGGAGTTATAGTACAGTTTCCGCCTTGGTCGATAGAAATATCAACTATAACGGAGCCTTTTTTCATGCCTTTTACCATATCTTCGGTAATCAATATTGGAGCCACTTTACCTGGAATTAGTGCGCTACAGTACACAATATCCATATCTTTTATAACTTCCGCCAATATTTCTCGCTCTTTTTTCAGCCACTCTTCTGGGAGTTTTTGCGCATATCCACCAGCAGCTACAGCAAGTTCTGCAGGAACACCTGTTTCAATCACTTTTGCACCCAAACTTTTTGCTTGTTCGCTTGCTGCAGGGCGTATGTCCATAGCGTGGGTAACTGCACCTAAGCGTTTTGCTGTTGCTAAAGCTTGTAAACCAGCAACACCTACTCCGATAACTAACACGTTAGCAGGCTTTAACATACCTACAGCTGTGAACATTTGTGGGATGAAAAATGGCAAACTGTCAGCAGCCATTATCATTCCTTTATATCCTGCACATGTACTCATAGATGTGAGTGCGTCCATGTTTTGTGCGCGTGATATACGTGGAATACCATCAAGAGTTAGTCCAATAACACCGTTTTTTGCCAATTTTTTTACCATTTCGTGGTTAACTGGCGTTGCAGGGTGTATAAATGTAATTAAATACTGTCCGCTATGCATCATGTCAGCTTCGTGAATGCCAAGTTTTTCATTAAAAAGTGGTTCTTTAACTTTCAGTATTAAAGATGACTTTTCAAAAATCTCCTTAACATCGGTAACAATCTTTGCACCTGCTTCACGATATTGATCATCGTAGAAAAGGGATTTTTCACCTGCACCGGCTTCGACCAATACGGTCATTCCGTCTTGCACAAATTTTTTCACTGTTTCGGGGGTAGCAGAAACGCGTGCTTCGCCCGGCATAACTTCTTTTGGAATACCTATAATCATAATATTAAATAAATTTTGTTACTAAAAATCACACAAAAGTACAAAAAAAACATATCATATTTCAATAATATACTAAGATTAAATTTGTGAGGTGTTTTAGTTCCTTTTTTATGATAAAATTTGGTAGTATCATGCTATTAATATTCAAGAGGGTTGTAGGTATAATCGTTCCATTTATTACTATATCAGAAAAGTAAAAAAATAATTAACCCTACGTTTATTAGCTTTATCTTTAAGAAAGTGTTATATTTGCTATGTTGTGTATGCATTAGCGTTAAGTTAAAAACAACATTCAAAAATATATAAACCGATTTCTCGAAATAACAAAGAATGCATCTTTGTTGAATATTTAAAGTTGCCCAAATGACAGACAATAAACCATATATAGAAACAATTATTGAAATAAGTAAACCTTATTTACAGGAGACATTTCCTAATGATAAGCGACTTGATGAATTTATAGAGTACGTAAATTTTCTAAAAGAAAAAACAGATACAAAAGAGATTATTGACGATTTTATAACTATTTATACCGACTTCGTTAAACAAGACTATCAAAATCAATATCAAGAGGTTAACTTAAAACTTGTAGATTTTCTCGAAGAAAAAGACGATGGCGTAAAAATCATTTGGGGCGACTGTTTCGATGTAATGAAAGGAATGAAATCGGAATCAATTCATTTGATGGTTACATCTCCACCATATTATAATGCTCGTGAATATTCACAATGGAAAAATTTGAATGAATACCTTAATGATATGCGACTGATTATCAGAGAAGCATATAGAGTATTAGACAACCATCGTGTTTTTGTTTTTAATGTTGGAGATATTTTTGATAATGATAATATTACAACTACTTCAACTTGGGGAAAACGCAGAATCCCGCTAGGCGCCTATTTTACAAAGATTTTTGAAGAAGAGGGATTTACATTTGTCGATGATTTTATTTGGGATAAAGGCGAGGTTCAAAGTGAAAGACATAAAAGTGGGAATAAACCTTATCCGTTCTACCAATATCCGATGAATTGTTATGAACATATCTTAATATTTCACAAACATAGAGTAGATGAAACGCGTTATCCTTGCCCTGTGTGTGGCTGTTTAAAAGTTAATGGTAACGCTCATTCTGAGATAGGAGTGAAAAGCTGGGAATGTAAAAATCTTGAATGTTTCGAGCGTAGTAAAGCAAATCGCGGAAAAAGATTTTCACTTAAAACTATTATCACGCAGGGAAGACAAGAAGAAAAATTTACTATTGAAAAAGATTTTATAAAAAAATGGCGTAGGGATATTATAAAAATAAACCCTGTCATAAAAATAAATTCCAAAGGAGAAAATATACTCGGTCATACAGCGCCATTTCCTGCAGAAATTCCTGAATTTGCTATAAAAATGTTTTCTTATCCAAATGAATATGTATTAGACCCATTTGGAGGTAGCTTTACTTCCGTAATAACAGCAAAAAAACTTGACAGAATTGGTGTTGGAATTGAATTAAATAAAGAGATGTTTGGTAAAAGCAGTATGGAAAATTTAATTAAATCTTTACAGCCAGACTTATTTAATACAAAAAATATAAGAATTTCTGAAATAGATTTACTATAAAACGAATACGAACTAATTTTAATTTAGCCCTATAGAATTCCGTATGAACAACTGAAAACTATAAATGTATGAATGAGATAGAAGAAAAGAAAAAACAGGTAATTGGACTCTACGGAGAGATGCGTTTGTCGATGGAGTTGCACGAACTAGGTTGGCAAGTTCATAGAGCCTATATTGATGAAGGTATTGATTTTACAATTACTAAATATTACTGTCCTGTTTGTAAAAAATATAGTAATCAATACATTAGATACACTGTTCGCAATAAGAAAAAAGTTAAGTGCGTGACAAATTTATGTGAACATTGCAAAAAAACTGAGTTAGAAGTAATATCACGATATTTACAAGTAAAAACTTCCGAGGGAATTAAGACTAAAAAAGAAAATGTAAGAAAATTCAGTTTCCATCCAAAAATTCGATATGATACGGGTTACAAAGTGTTTTATGTTTGGATAGCGGTTTTTGACGACGCCAAAGAAAAAAAATGTCATTTTTACATTTTCAACACAAAAGATGTAGAAAAATTCGACAATACAAATTTGGATACATATCAAATTACTGATAATCAGAAAACTGAATTGCCTATCAGAAACGATGGAGTTGTATTAAAAAAAGGTGCGGAAAGCACAGGATACGACTATTCTTTTTTTAATACAAGGTTCTACAACGATTTTGGAGCATTAGAGATTGAACTCAAATCCTAATTATAGGGAGCTTAAGTTAAATTGTTCGTTGATAATTGTTTATTGAAAGTAGTTTGTTACAAAAAAACGGAAGACGATGCGACCCTCTCCTGATTTCGTCATCGTGTCACCTCAATAATTTTCTTCCTGACTTGTATATTTTAGTGCAGTAAAATGGACTTAACTTTATTGTTTTTTACTTTTGGACTCGTGAATTGCATATTTTAGTGCGATAAAAAACAGAAAATTAAAAACAGCACATGTTTGATAAAGTTAAGCCTCTCAGACATTGATATTTGTGAAAAAATATAAAAACTTTTCAAATATCGCATTGTAGGACATCAACTAATGAAAAACAAATATTTCTCAATTTTCGACATTTAGTGCGGTAATTAGAGTGTTTTTTCGACATAACCCATTGATTATCAATGTTGTTTTAAGCTGAGTTTAAAAAAGTGTACAAGTCAGGACCTCAATAATTTTCTTTATACCTAAAAATCTCATTCGAAATTTCAAATTTAAAAAATACGTTTTATACACGACAATTTTCGTTATTTTCAATCAAATATCGTGTTTTTTCTTTTTCTTTTTTATTTTTTAAGTCCAGTGCATCATTTTTACTCTTTATTGTGACTTATTTCTGTTTAATTTTGTTAAATTCCACAACGCTTGATAAAATCAGAGATTACGCTTAATCCTGAATACAACGTTAATCGTTCTGCGCCAAATTCATTTTTAGCTGATTTAGCGGTAAATGATAATTTTTTTGTACTTTTGTTTTGCATCTGTTAAGTGATTTTTATTTTATTTATAAATGCTTTAATAAAAGCATTTTACTTGACACATGCAATTTTATTTGAGAATTTAGGTAAAATTTATGCATCATATAAACAATTATAAAATTAATAAGTCATGAAATCTTTTTTAATACCAATCATAATTTTATTAATTGTTGTTATTCCAGTAACAGCACTCGGTATGAGACTAATTTTTAAGAAATCAATATTCTACAAAATTAGTTTTATTTGGGTTTTAACAGTTGTGTTTTCTTCAATAAACAACTCAGCAAGAATAGAAATTGAAGCATATCCGCAAGCAATAGCTCTACCACTCGCAATTATTGTGGTATTTTTAGGTGTGTTTTTCTCATATCGTGTTACTGTCAAACCATTAAAAGAGATGATAAAACAATTATCACAGCTATCTAATGGAGAAATTAATCTTGAAGTTTCGGAAAATTATTTATCTCAAAAAAATGAAATAGGAGAAATTGCAAATGCAGTGCAAACACTATCTGAAAATTTTAATAAAATAATTGGAAATATAAATACAAGTTCTCACAATGTAAAAAACATAAGTAATGAGTTAAATAGCATAATGCAATCGGTTCAAACAAATACATCGGAACAGGCAAGCTCAATAGAAGAAGTAGTAGCAGCAGTAGAAGAAATAAGTGAACATGTTAGAGAAAACTCGGTTAACTTGTCCAATACTAGCGACTTAATCACTCAGACTATAAAATCTATCGATCAAAGCAGCAAACAAAATGCTGAGTCATTACAAGTAATATTAGAAATTGCAAAAAAGGTAGAAGTTATCAATAATATAGCTGGGCAAACTAATATATTAGCCATAAATGCAGCCATAGAAGCATCAAAAGCAGGAGATGTCGGACGGGGATTTGGCGTAGTAGCCGATGAAATAAGAAAATTGGCAGATGCCAGTAATAAGGTTGGAGGCGAAGTAAGTAAAGCATCAAACCAAATTTTGGAAATTAGCAATCAAGTAAATAAAAAATCACAAGAAATAGAACAACACGCAAATAAAACAGTAAATCTGATAAACAACATAAACCAAGCAGGAAAAGAACAAAACCAAAGTATAGAACAAATTAATAGTGCAATAAATGGAATAAACACTATGTTACAAAATAGCAATGCAGAAGTAACAAAAATAAGCGATACAATATCTAAACTTAACTATTTCTCTGAAGAATTATTTAAAGCTGTTTCTATATTTAAGTTGAAGTAAATATATGACTAAATAAAAAAATACAGACATCAACACAAATTATATTAGTTTCAGAAATGGAACTAATCATTTTTGAAAGTATTGTACTTGTGGTTTTCTTATCAAAGATTTGCAAAAACAGACAGTTTTTTTCTATCACTATTTGTTAAACTCATTTCTATAATTAGGGTTCACTGAAAAAGTCTATGCTATTTTTGGGTATTTGTTGCTTGGTTGGTGATTAGTGATTGGTAAACGTTAACTAAATAACCATTAAGGAGTTAAGAAATATTTAGGAAAGACAGCGTCTTTATGATATGGTTTATTTTTGAAGATTCATATTTTTGAATTAGCACTTCTTTTTTGTCTGTAGGACAATATTTGGTGGATCTTATAATATGTTTGTACGCTAAAATACAAGATAATTAATTGATTTTCTGACAGATAATTGTTCACTTCAACTTCGCTCAGCGCAAGCATTGCTCATTGCATATTTCGGCTTCTCTCAGTACACCGCATTGTTAATTGAAATAAATGGTAGTAGAAGCGATCCTCTTATTGAGTCACCATCTACTGTTTTGAGCTTTACGTTAATACTTTTATAATTTTGATCTTTGTTATATGGTACGATCTCTACTTCGCCACCCTCAATAACTGACATTGATACCATGTTTTGTTGATCGAAGTTGTATCCTTTTGCAAAATAACCGTTAAAGAGAATGTTTGCTTCTTCTAAATCTGAAAAACTGTAATTCCCTTCCGGAGAGCTGGACGTTGATGTTAGTAAGGTTAGCTCCAGTACATCGCCCTTGCCTGTTAATTTGTTGCCCGATGATGATATCGTTTTATCTAATAGAACAATTTTATGTTTATAAATATTTTCAAGATATAAACCATTGTTGTACAATGCAATACGGTCGAAAGCTGGCTTGTGGTTTCCAACTGTAATATTGCAGAAGATAATATCTTTCTCCTTTTTTGTACAACTAACAATAAATAAAGTAGTTAGCAAAAATATTGTAAATGTTAATAGTTTACGCATAATATTAAAATCCGTGTAATTTTAGGTAAAGTGTTGGTAAAAGTAATAACAATCCTAATATAACTAATATTAAGATAAGGGGCCATACCCATCGAAACCACTTGTCGTAAGGAATTCGGGCAATACCCAAGCAACCAATTAAAACTCCGCTTGTTGGAGTAATCATATTGGTAAATCCATCGCCAAATTGGAACGCCAGAACGGTTGATTGTCTTGATATCTCTATTAAATCAGAAAAAGGAGCCATAATTGGCATTGTTAGCGCAGCTTTTGCCGAGCCTGAAGGAATTATTATGTTCAATGCGGTTTGTATTCCGTACATAGCACTCAGTGTGCCCCCTTTGCCAAAATCTCGCATTGTATGGGCTAATCCGTTCATTATGGTATCAACGATTTTGCCGTCTGTCAGTATTACAATAATCCCACCGGCTAAACCAACTATAAATGCTGCCGAAAATATATCTTTAGCGCCCTCTAAAAATAGCTTTGTAATTTCGTTAGCCGACCTGTTTACGGCAATTCCAGAGATTAAGCCCATTGCAAAAAACAGAGTTCCAATCTCCATTACGTACCACTGATAACCCATTACGCCAATAATCAGGAAAATAATAGTAAATCCCAATAAATTAAGGATATAGAAATGAACAGATTTGCGTAGGGAAATTACTGAAGATATCATAAATAGTGCAGTAGCTACCGGAATGGCAGGAAAGTTAAAATTTTTATTACCTATTGATAATGTTGAGTCATAGTAATTAACAGAAAATAAAATCAGCGCTATTGAAACTGCAATAAAGCTAATCCAAGCGCTTAAAGGAGTGTTGTAGGTTATGTTTTCCATGTCGATTTTTTCACGATTGCGCCAATATTCATCAGCCTTGTACATAATGCTTTTTTGCGGATTGCGCTTAATTTTCCGGGCATATAGTAAGATAAATGTAAATCCAACTGTGTTGATTACTAACCAACAAAAGACGCGATACTCTAATCCGCTAAAGATAGGCAAGTCTGATAAACCTTGAGCTATACCAATTGTAAATGGGTTTAGCATCGCACCTGCAAACCCCAGATGTGCAGCAACGTAAACTAAACATATCCCGACAATTGAGTCATATCCCATTGATATAGCCAATGGAACTAAAATGATAACAAAAGCAATTGTCTCTTCGCTCATGCCAAATATTGCGCCAAAGGCGCTAAACATAAGCATTATAAGAATCATTATTATGTTATCGACGCCAATCTTTTTTATAATTCTATTTCGTTCTAATTTTTTAGACCACTCAATAAAGGTTACAATGCCTACATCAATGGCTTTTGTTGAATTCATTATCCAAAAAGCGCCACCAATAAGCAAAATGAAAACAATAATATTTGCTTGATTAACAAAGCCATTAAAAATTGACGACAGTACTTGCCATGTTTGCGGTGATTGTTCAACAGTACGAAAACTGTTTTCTACAATTACAGTTTGAGCTTTGCCACTCTCTGTTATTTTTGTAGTTCTGTCAAACTCGCCAGCTGGTAGTATCCATGTCATTATCGCCGCAAGGACAATAAATCCAAAAACAATAACGTAAGTGTGTGGTATTCGGACTTTTTTTTGCATTTTTTTGTTTTTTTGCAGTTGTGTTTATTTGCCCTCTAATGCTTGTTTCATTGCTATTCCAATGTTTGCAGGCGATTCAACTACAATAATTCCACATTCGCGCATAACTTGCATTTTAGCTTCAGCCGTATCGGCTTTTCCTCCCACAATTGCTCCTGCGTGTCCCATCCTTCTTCCTTTGGGTGCAGTTTGCCCCGCGATAAATCCAACAACAGGTTTCGTTCCGTGTTCTTTTATCCACAAAGCTGCATCGGTTTCCATACTGCCTCCAATTTCACCAATCAATATAATGCCTTCAGTTTCTGGGTCATTCATCAGTAATTTTACTGCGTCTAAAGTGGTTGTCCCGATAATTGGGTCTCCTCCAATCCCAATACATGTAGATTGCCCTAATCCACTTTTTGTTACTTGGTCAACAGCTTCGTAAGTTAGTGTGCCTGAGCGAGATATTATACCAACGCTGCCTTTTCTGTGTATAAATCCCGGCATTATGCCTACTTTAGCTTCTTCGGGGGTTATAATGCCCGGACAGTTAGGTCCAATAAGTGTTACATCTCTTTTTGAGATATACTCTTTAACTTTTACCATATCGGCAACTGGTATCCCCTCTGTAATGGCTACAATAACTTTTATCCCTGCTTCGGCAGCTTCCATTATTGCATCAGCTGCAAACGCTGGTGGTACGAATATTACACTTACATTAGCGCCTGTCTCTTTGCATGCATCAACAACGGTATTGAAAACTGGTAATCCCAAATGTTTTGTTCCTCCTTTTTTCGGTGTAACACCCCCAACTACTTTGGTTCCGTATTCAATCATTTGTTGGGCATGAAAAGTTCCCTCACTACCTGTAAAGCCTTGAATAATAACTTTTGAATCTTTATTAACTAATATGCTCATAATAAGTGTCTTATATCGTTTTTTAAAGTTTTATATCTCTTTTTTTTCTGCCATTTTTTTAAAGAGTGACAAATATACAGTTTTTTCGAGAATCTGTGCTGTGTTTGACAGAGACTAAATCCAATTAATTGTGTTTTGATATTTTATTTGATATGATATCGAGAGTTTTAACTATTTTGTTGCACGCCTCTTTAATTTCAGATTCTGTAATTGTTAAAGGAGGTGCGATTCTGAATGCGTTTGGACGAAACAGAAAGGGGTCTATCATTATTCCATGCTTCATTGCCTCCGACATAAGTTCAAAAATATCAATCTCTTCTATCAAATCGACTGCCAAGAATAGCCCCTTGCCTCTTATTTGTTTTATTGTATGATGTTTTAATAAATTGACAAACATTTCTCCTTTTGCAACCGATTTTTCAGCAAGTTTCTCCTCGATAATAACTGATAATGAAGCTTTTGCTGCTGCGCAACTCACGGGGTGACCTCCAAATGTGGTAATATGCCCTAATGTTGGGTTGAATGTTAGTTGATTCATCAAGTTGTGTGAAGCTGCGAATGCTCCGATTGGCATTCCTCCACCCATTGCTTTTGCCATACAAATAATATCTGGCTCGGTCTCGAAATATTCGGCTGCAAATAGAGTTCCCGTGCGCCCAAATCCTGTTTGGATTTCGTCAAATATTAGTAGAGTTCCTGTTTTGTCGCAACATTGACGTGCAAGTTTAATGTACTCTTTATCAGGAATAATTATTCCCCCCTCACCTTGGATTGGCTCTATCAGAAAGCAGGCAGTTGTGTTATCAATAGCTGAAAGTTGTTCGGGAACGTTGAAGTCTATTTGACGTATGCCGGGCAGAAGTGGGCGAAAGGAATTACGCATTATCTCGTCTCCCATAACGCTTAGCGCGCCGTGTGTCCCGCCATGATACGCATTTTTACAGCTGACTATGTTAAATCGACCTGTGGCACGCTTTGCCAATTTTAGCGCTCCTTCAATGGCTTCGCTTCCCGAATTTACAAAATATATACTCTCTATTTTTGGAGGTAGAACTTCCGATAACAGTTTTGCGAGTTGTACTTGTGGGGTTTGAATATACTCGCCATAAACCATAAGGTGTAAGTACTTGTCGGCTTGTGACTTGATTGCCTCAATAACTTTTGGATGTCGATGTCCGATATTGCTTACCGATACACCCGACATTAGGTCAATATATGATTTCCCAGCCTTATCGTATATATAAATCCCTTCAGCATACTCTACTTCCAAGCCCAACGGCGATTGTGATGTTTGTCCTACGTGCCTAAAGAATAAATCGCGTTGATTCATTACTTCGTGATAAGGTTTATATCATTTAGAAGATTGTCTCTAAATGATTTACCAATGGGGATTATCTTGTTTCCTTGTTTCGTATCAATTATAATAACATTGTCCTCAATCATTTTTATTTTATTGACATTGACAATGTATGATCTGTGTACTCTTTTGAAACGTGCTTCTGGAAATTTATCATTTACAGCCTTCATTGTGAAATGAATTGTAAATTTTTCATCGTGTGTACTTATAACAACGTAGTTTTCAAGCGCTTCTATCCAAAGTATATCATCATATGAGAGTCGCACAAGTGTTGAGTTCTTCTTTCTTATAAAAATCTCCTCATTGGTATTTCCCGACATTTGCATAGCCTCGCTGTGCAATTTATTGGCTTTATTTACCGATTTTAGAAAACGTGTTAAGGAAATTGGTTTTAATAAGAAATCGGTAACATCGTAATCGAATGCTTCTACAGCATATTTTTCTTTGCCAGTTATTATAATTACTTGTGGTGGATTTTCAAGCGTATTTAAAAACTCCAAACCTGTCATTTCTGGCATTTCTACGTCTAGAAAAATTAAATCGATACTTTCAGGACCATCAAACGCCTTTAATGATTCCATGGCGCTTTCGTAGCTTCCAATTAGATTGAGAAACTCAGTTTTTTCAATAAAACTTTCAATTAATTTCCGTGACAGTTTGTCGTCATCAATTATTATACAGTTCATATTCTTAATTTTTTAGGTTTAAGATCACAAGAGATTTACATTGTTTATAATCAGGATGTTGTGTTTCAGGTTTGGATTTTTGTGTTTATTTTTTGTGTTAGGTCATTTTGTTATTTTTATTTATTAAATTTGTTATTATTACCAGATTTAACAGCTGTTAAAAGGTATTTTCTTTACAATAATAGTAATATTATACCAAATTTTAACAAATATATAAACCTTTTTCGCATTTTTACCGCAATTTCAATAAGATATTAAAAAAAATAAAGATAATGAGAGTAAAAATAGTAATATATTATATGTTAAAACTGTTATGTATAGTTTTATCGTTTCCATTTGTTTTGAGTGGACAACCATCAGTCGATTATTCTGAGATATTGGTTAAAGTTAAATCAGAGCATCATATCAACAATTTACAGGATTTGATGTCGGATAAGTCATGCCATATTAAATCTTTATTTCAAAAAAACGTTATTAATCGTAGTAGTGAAACCAAAATTTGGAATATTTTATCTGTAAAACTACCAAATCCCGATGATGGAAGAATTTTTAAATATATACAAGAGCTTGATTTTATTGAGTGGATAGAGTATCGGTATTGTCAAGAACTGTTTTATGAACCTAATGATCCGTTAATAGGTTCACAATATTATCTCGAATTAATTAGGGCTTTTGACGCTTGGAATATCAGTATGGGCGATAGCGCTGTAAAAGTTGGAATTGTCGATACTGGGATTGATCCCACACATGTAGATTTGGTTAATCAAATAGCGTACAATTACTTAGATCCTGTAAATGGAATAGATGATGATGGCGATGGTTTTATCGATAATTTTATGGGGTGGAATATTGCCGAAAACAACTATAATGTAATTGCAGACGTAAATCCACATGGAGTGGGAGTTGCGGGAATAGTTGCAGCTGAATCAGATAATGGGGTAGGTATTGCCGGAGTGGCGCCAGGGGTTAAGATTTTACCCGTTAAGATAATGAGTAACAATGGGTTATTAAAATCATCATACGAAGGTGTTGTTTACGCTGCCGAGCACGGTTGCAAGATAATTGTCTGTTCGTGGGGAGGGGTTTTGCCAAGTAATCTTGGACGAGAAGTTATAAGATATGTCGTTGATGAGTTGGGCGTATTAGTTGTTGCTGCGGCAGGAAACAGTCGTGACGAAAATCTTTACTATCCTGCATCATATCCAGGAGTAGTATCTGTTTTAGCGTCAAATCAGTTCAACCACAAGTGGGAGGGCAGTACTTATGGATACCGTATAGATATTGCTGCACCGGGACAAAACATTCTTTCAACAGCTTTTGGAAACACTTATTCGTCAACTTCGGGTACATCGAATGCTGCGCCAATAGTTGCGGGAGTTGCATCGGTTATAAAATTTTTACGTCCACACTTGAATCCGTACCAAATTGTTGCACAAATAAAAGCGACAGCAATGTGGTTAGACACCATGCCTGCAAATGCTCCTTATAGGGACAAAATTGGAGCAGGGAGGGTTGATATGTTTAATGCAGTATCAGATACAAATATGTTTTATTTGCAAATTCCTACAAAAATTGTTGATGCAGAAGAAGTCTGCCCTAACGAAACGTATCGTTTAAAAGGAGAGTTAAAAAATTTATTGTGTTCAAAAAACGGAGTTACTGTAACAATATCGCCATTGTCGGAGTATGTCTCAATTGCAAATAATACATTTATCGTAAATCATTGGCAATCTGGTGGTATTGTTCAGATGTGGGATTACAATATACGTCTGAATATTGACGCAAATACTCCTTTAGATTTTCTTATACCTATTCGATTTACGTACAGCGTTGATGGGCGAAATTATAATGAAGTAAGAACAATTCCTGCTGAAAAATCGTGGTATGATATAGATATGTTTGATATGAAAATGACATTGTCAAACGTTGGGAAACCTGCATATCACAGTTTATCGCCGCTAACCGGTAACGGATTTAGAAAAGGAAATTCAAGCTCGTTGATGTGGGATGTGGGCTTAATTGTTGGAAAATCGGAGGTTAAAGTTGTTAGCGGAATTTTTGGCAATATTGATTTTACTTCAAATACAGCTGTTTCACATGTCGAAAACACGACATTGCAACAAGCAACGGCTAACTTTACCGATATTAATTCGCCGAATTCGGTGGGTTTAGATTATCAGGTGACGGCTTATACGGGAAGTGACTATCCGATTAGCGCTGCCGTGATTTATGAAGTTAAAGTAACAAATATCACAGATGCGGCAATTGAAAACATAAGGGTTGGAATGTTTGCAAATTGGATTGTTCGAACAGGTGCAGTTGTTACAACAAATCGCCAATTGCAATTGGTCACTACTAAAAGCATTGATATATATCCATACACACATGGGTTGGCTATTTTGTCTGATACTGAAAACTTTAACAACTACTCTTTTGATACAGGAGCATCACCACAAGGAATTGATATAACCGATAATTTTACCACACAAGAGATGTGGCAAGCTTTAAACAGCCCGAGAGAAATGACCTATGCGTTAGAAAAAACAACACCCGCGCATTTAACAAGCATCAAAATAGATGTTTTACAACCTGCTCAATCGCAATTAATTAGGTTTGCGTTTTTAACAGATAGTCACGTGTCGCAAATTGAGCAACACGTTCAAAGTCTTCGTAATCACTTTACTTCTATATCAGAGACCGATAAATCAAGTTTTAGTATTTATCCTAATCCTGCAAATAAAACGGTACGATTTTCAGAACTACCCAATAAAGTAACGGTTTACAATTTGTTGGGAGAGAAGGTTTTTGAAACTCAAACGGCTATTTTTGAACTTTGTGTGGAAAACTGGGCAAGCGGAGTATATCTGTTTGTTGTTGAAACAGGGGATTCAAAAACTATTCATTCTATAGTTGTGGGAAGCAATTAGCATTTAGCAATGAGCAATGAATATATTAAATCATTAAGGAACATTGAGTTAAAAGTTGAAAGCGGTGCACTGAGCTTGCCGAAGTGTGATCGTCATTGGTTCCTTTGTGGTGGCTTCGACAGGCTAAGCCACCGAGAACGGTCGCTGAACTTGCCGAAGTGTGACCCATTCAGAACAAGGCGCTTTCATCTTTATAAACTTTTAATACCGATTGGACAGCTACTATAGTCCAAACTTCACTATCGTTCGTTTGAACTATGTATCTGTAGCATCGGTATTTACCATTGTAAAATTTTAAAAAG
>Ga0208694_1001021_pt1 | contig 37167 bp, 31 predicted proteins | sample AD_UKC078_MetaG_FD_184442 | JGI IMG/M metagenome (GOLD analysis project Ga0208694, IMG submission 184442) | Active sludge microbial communities of municipal wastewater-treating anaerobic digesters from USA - AD_UKC078_MetaG (SPAdes) (version 2) | ecosystem: Engineered > Bioreactor > Anaerobic >...
CTGAAAATATTTCAGGTCTTCTTCCTTATGGCTTTATTTGTGGTATAACACTTTCAGCGATCACTATTCTGTATCCATTCGGGGGCATTATCTTGTCTGAAAGCAGACTGAAGACTTTTCTCGGCATTACCTCTGCAGCAGCTATATCAATGCTTGGGGTGGGGATAGTAGCCTCAGGCCTCCCGGCGAGGGTGATAACTCTCTCAGGAGGTGACGCCTCACTCGTAGGGCTCCTTGCCTCCTGTTTCGCACTCCCGTATATATTCCTGCAGGTCCCTTTCGGAAACCTTTCTGACCGTTACGGCTTCAAACCCTTCCTGCTATTTGGCTATTTCCTCTCTGCTGTGTCAGGGATCATATTTTACTTTGCCAATGCCTCTATGCCGATATTTATCGGGCGCGCTGTCCAGGGAGCGGGGGAGATCCCCGTATGGGCTACGGCCCCGGCAATAATTTCAATAGCATACCCGAACAACAAGGGAAAGATGATAGGCATATACACTGCAGCAGTATACATCATGCTCTCGGTCGGCCCTCTCCTTGTACCAAGCATGCCTGATATCTTCGGGGAAAGGGGAGGTTTTCTCTTTTTCAGTTCATTATGCTTTCTGGCTTTCCTTATAGTTTTCTTCACCCAGAAGAACAGGAGACCTGAACCGGGGAGCAAAAAAGATTCTCTGGAAATCAAAAAAGCCTTCGAACTTCTCTCCGATGTCCCGGTACGGATCGTCCTGCTTGGCATATTCCTATATGGCTGCGGCCAGGGGCTTCTCTTCAGCATTGCCCCGGGATGGCTTGTGACTGCCAGACAGTACGGCGGGATGGACATAGGGATCCTCTTTTCCGCATATTATCTTTTCATAGCCGGAGCACAGTTTTTTTACGGACCTCTCTCTGACAGGTTTGGAAGGGAGATCTTCATGATACTGGGTCTCATCTGTTCTGCACTCTCGTGGGCGCTTTTCCCATACACAGGAAAGCTCTTTGCAACATTACTGCTTGGCATCTCAGCAGGATCCCTGGGAGGATTTTTTGTCTCCTCCATGGCATTCCTCAACGAAAAAGCTCCGGACAGCCTTAAAGGGACCATTTCAGGATCCTATTATCTTTTCTGGGGCATGGGATATTTTCTGGGACCAATAATGTGGGGGGTCTTTGGATCTATGGTTGGGATGCAAAAAAGTTTTTTTGCCTTCAGCGCTTTTCTTATTATGGCTGCCGCCACGATCTGTATAATATGGCGAAAAGGATCAGGAGTAAGGCCTGTTTGACGACACTTACCCCACCCTGACCGCAGAGAAACATCTCCTTTTCACCGGCATAGTGAGGGTGATATTGGACAAAGAGCGGGCCTCGGTGTTACATTAGACCGGAATACACAGTAGGAGTATCGCTAAAACCGGACAAGGAGATGATAACTATGACTAAGATCGAAAACATACTAAAGGCAATAAAAGATGACCTTCTGCCGCTCACAAAGAAGGGAGTGGAGGAAGGCAACCATGTCTTCGGAGGATTGGTCCTTGACGCAGCCTCGTTAAAAACCATAGTTGCCGGGACGAACAACAGGCAGGGAAATCCGATCTTTCACGGAGAAATTGATACGATCCTGCGTTTCTTTTCGATGAAAGGCCGCCCCGCGCCTTCGGAATGTATTTTTGTGGCCAGCCACGACCCATGTTCAATGTGTATCTCAGCTATAGCTTGGTCCGGATTCAGGGAGATCTGGGTCCTCTTCGGATATGAGGATGTCGCAAAGGATTTTGAGATGCCGGTCGATCTTATGATGTACAGGGAGGTCTTTGGAGTCGAAGGGGCACGAGAGAAAAATGCCTTCTTCAGGAAGTACAGCATAAAGCGCGAATCGGAAAATGCTCCCAACGCCGACTCGCTGAAGGCCAAGATAAGAGAGATAACCGAAACGTACGCGTCCTTCAAAGTAAAGGACTTCGACTACCCGGGACTTTAGTTTTTTACAGGAACAGTCATTATGAAGGAGAGGAAGGACCCGTGCCCTTCCTCTTTTTGTATCCTAGATAAGCTTACGGGGACGTCCCACTGACTTTTTCTTCTCACCCGTCAGTATTTCCTCGGCAAGATCGGCGGCCCGTTCATAATATTGGCAGAGGGATTGTCTGAAGGGAAGTTCCCCCTTCCAGAATGGAAAATCGTTGATGATCTCAAGCGCCGCTATCCTTCTTTCCTTTTCATCTATATTATATTTGAATCCGGGTATCTCATCACCGAACCATTTTGACGGGTGCCTGGCCTCTGAAAAAACTTCGGGCCGATCGGCAATGGCTTCGGGCATGTCAGGATCGTTCTCACTCCCGCCCGTGATAATAACGGGCGGATCTCCGTCCTCGCAGATCTCTCCTCCGTCGCAGTCATCCTCTTCACTTCCACCGGACGACTCAAGAGTAAGAAGGTTTATCAGCGTTTCGCGGTTGGCCCCTCTGAGTTTAAGGAGAAGGAAGGGGTCATCGTCAAAGACCTCGGCAAGCAGCAAAAGCACGGCGATTATATGCTTGCACGGTGCCGCGTCGTCCGGGCAGGTACATTTGTAGCGGCGCAGGTCGGTTTTATTTGGGAACAGTCCCACCCCGGCTTCCCTGAACACCTTCTCCATCTCCTCCGGCATCTCTCCGGCAAGAAGCCTTGCCGCAAAGGACGATCTCTCCCGGAAGCGGAAGAGGAGGAGCGCCTTAGCTTCATCGGTCAGGGTCTCGAAACCAAGCCTTATTTGATAAGGTTTTTTCCTTGTCCCCTGTACAGATGCTGTAACGAGCCCCGGTTCGATTTCAATATCCACGACCTGCCCCCGTCTGGCGTAGCTTCGCCCTCTTGAGAGACGCGCAGCGTCTATGCTGCTCTCGAGTATTTCCATCCAGCGCAGCGACCACCAGTTGGAGCCGTGAAAGTGCCCCCTGCTGACGCGGGATTTTATCCCGCCCTTGGTACTGAGCGGTTTCGTGTATGTCCAGGATGTCCTTCTTCTGTACATCTAGCCTATGTCCTCCACTGCGTCCCTGCTAAGCTTGAAAAGCTGCCTCAGTTCACTGTCCGACATCTCTGTCAGCCAGTTCTCGCCTGCCGATACCACTGAGTCGGCTATCTCTTTCTTCGACTTGATCAGCAGTTCAATCTTCTCTTCAAGGGTCCCTTTGCAGCAGAAATAGTGGACCATGACCCTCTCTTTCTGTCCTATCCTGTATGCCCTGTCCACTGCCTGCTGTTCGACTGCCGGGTTCCACCACCTGTCGAACATTACCACGTGGTTTGCCCCTGTAAGGTTGAGGCCTGTCCCGCCCGCTTTGAGTGAGAGGACGAAGAAGGGCGGAGCGTCGTGGGGATCCTGGAACCTCCTGACCATTTCGTCCCTTTTTCCCCTCTCGACGCCTCCATGCAGGAACAGAGCCTCTCTCCCGAAAGTTTCCTGGAGATAATTTTTCAGCATGGCACCCATTTCGGCATATTGTGTGAAGATCAGGGCCCTGTCTCCCACGCTCAGCATTTCTTCCGCGATATCGGTCAGGCGGGCAAGTTTCCCGGAGCGTCCGGATATCTCGGACCTGTCCTTGAGGTAGAGTGCCGGGTGGTCGCAGATCTGTTTCAGTGAGGTTATAGCGGCAAGTACGGCTCCCTTGCGTCTTATGCCGCTGCTCCCCTTCAGCTTCTCTTCAAGATCGTCCAATACTGCTCCGTATAGCGAGGCCTGTTCTCTGTTCAGTGAACAAAAGACCTCTGTTTCAATTTTTTCCGGCAAATCTGAGATTATCGATTTGTCTGTCTTCGATCTTCTAAGGATGAACGGCCCGGTTATTTTTTTGATCTTCTGGAGCGCACCGGTCTCCCCGGCCTGTATCGGACGCATGAAGTCCCTTATGAACCTTGATTTGTTCGGAAGAAGGCCGGGCATCAGGAATTCCATTATGGACCACATGTCTCCGACGTGGTTTTCGACCGGAGTACCGGTAAGGGCAAAATGCCATTTCGCCTTTATCGAGCGGGCGGCCTTTGACTGCCGTGTTTCGGGATTTTTGATGTTCTGGGCTTCATCCAGGATCACTCCGGACCACTCGGTCCTGTTAAACGTATCATTGTCTCTGTAAAGCAGCGAATAGGAGGTGATAACGAGATCCGTCCCCTTTACTGCCTCAGAGAACTTTTCGCCCCTCAGCCTTCCGGTCCCGTGGTGTATCCGGACAGAAAGGTCGGGAACGAAGTGTTCGGCTTCCCTTCGCCAGTTCTCTATGACTGAAGTGGGACATACGAGAAGTACCGGTCTTTTTTCTCCCCTCAGTTTCCTTGTTTTCATCAGGGCCAAAGCCTGTACAGTCTTCCCAAGTCCCATGTCGTCAGCCAGGCATCCTCCGAGCCCGATCTCCGCGAGCCATGAGAGCCATGAAAGGCCCATTCTCTGGTATGGCCTCAGTTCTCCGCAGAACCCCCTGGGCTGCTCTATCTGCTCTATCTGTTCGGCCCCGGTCAGAACGGCCCTGACTGAGTCAAGCCAGGGAGAGCCGGTGACAGAGGAAAGAGGGAGATCTCCTTTGCTCTCCCTGAAGGAATAGATCAGGGCCTCTCTCCTGGATATTTTGCGCGGAAGTTTTTTGATCCCTTCCATTAGCCTCTCTAGTTCATCACGGTAGACAAGGACCCATTTCCCTCTTATGTTCGCAAGGGGGGCCTTAAGCTTCCTCAGCATCAAGAGTTCTTCCTCCGTCAACACATCATCACCGACAGCAACGGACCATTCGACGTCCATCAGGTCGCCAAGGTCCATTCCGCTCCCTGAAGAGAAGGCGGCACTATCCCTCACGCTTCCCTTCACCGCAAGTTTCGGCCTGTCGGACGGGGAGCCCCATGAAGATGGGAACTGTATCTGTATCCCATGGTCAAGAAGGTCCGGCACGATGTCGTGCAGGAAGACGAGCAGTTCGTCAAACACCATGGTGCAGGAGACCGGGAAAGGCTCGTTCAGGCTTCTTGCTATCGCGGGGACAGAGGAAGATATCTGCCCAAGCATCTGGAGCAGGTATCTTCTCGGATTTGCACCCGAGGCAGAAAACCACTTTCTTTCAGCAGGTCCGGGACTCCATACTTTTTCGGCTGCGACAGAAAGGGTAGGATCCATCGCAGACTGCAGGTGCCATGACAGTGTCCATATACCCTCACCATTCCCTGACAAAGGCTCCTCAAGTCTCAGTAAAAGTTTCCATGGCTGGTTGGTGACTACCCTTACAGAATCGGTCCATTCCTCTATCTGAGATGAGAGCTGGCTCATCTCGTCTTTCCATCTGTGGAGTGCGGACTTAGGCCAGGCAAGAGAGCGGAGCCATATATCGTGGGGGTTGGTCTGGTCTAACTGCCTCCCCCTTCTCCCAGGCGTCGCCTGGGCCTTTCGTACTATACCCTCAAGAAACGACTCCAGTATGGAGTCCGCGATCGTCTGCGGCCCCGCATCCACCGGTCTCTCGGGCGACAGCGAAAAGCTCATCAGGACAGGAGGGAGCGCGTTTACGAAAGCTGAGTATTCATCCTGGTATTTAGCCAGATGCAGCGGCTTCCAGACGGAAAAATAGTTTTCGCCCGAAGATTCCATGCCGGGGATGTATGTCCCCCTGATCACCATCATTGACGCATATCCCAGGCCTTTAAGGATATATTTCAGGTCGTTGCCCCACAAAAGGCCGGGCACGGGAAGCCTCTCTCTGCCCTCACTTATGATCCTGAAAAGCGCGGTAAGCTCTTCATGAGAAACACGAAGAGCTTCAACGGAAAATCTTTCCGCAGTCAGTTCCCCGTCTGTCTCAGGAAAGTCGCCCAGAAGAGGCGAAGAGGGCAAAGGACATCCGCTTCGCGAGGGAAGGTCAAGATAGGCCACAACTGTTGATTCTGCAAGATTTTTCCTGCTGTGGCGCACGCCAGCCCGCTTCAGGGCATCGTTGACGGCGGTGCTTCCCGCGTCCCACGGTATCCTGGGTATCACAGCGCGGGATATATGCCGGAGGTCCGGACCATTTGATCCGAATGAGCTTTCGCCCCACACAAAAAAGCTATTGTCTGCAAAAAAAGAATGCAAAACTATCATTTTTCACACGTGCCGCAACTGTCTTTATTCAAAGCAGCTTCCGCCAATGAACTCCCTCAATATGGAAATATTCGGGACATCGTCAGATGGTATTACCGGAACGAAACTGAGTATTGAAAGAAGCCTCTGGGCCTCGCCATAGGCGGGCGAATCTTCCTTCACGGAAGCCAGGAGCGGCTGCACATAACCCTTGAGCACTGGGATCTCGTACGCAAGAGATGTGTTGAAGAGCGTATCGGCGTTCTCCTGGTACGGGAAGATGTGACGGTGAGAGCCTCTTACCACGGAGGGCCACTGCATAAGGGTAGCCTCGGGGGAGTGCCCCCTGGTCCTGTAGTCACGCAGCATGCGCCTCAGAAGGCGCGTATCTGTAGTTCCGATCCTGTTATGCATATCTATCGCGGCACCGGTAAGGGGACAGATGAATATCCTGTATTTATTTTCCGCGGGAACGCTCTCGGAGAGCTTGTCGTTCAGTCCGTGAATGCCCTCGATCACCAGTATCTGGTCCTGCTCTAGCTTCATTTTGTGTCCTTTTTTTCTCTCGCCTGTAGTGAAGTCGAACTTGGGGACTTCGATCTCCCTGCCTTTAAGCAGTGCGTCGAGATGTTCGTTTATCAGGTCGATGTCAAGAGCTTCCAGGGCCTCAAAATCGTAATTGCCGTCGGCATCTCTCGGTGTACTTGCTCTGTTTACAAAATAATTGTCCAGTTCTAGCGTGGCTGAGTTTATGCACGAGGCAAGGAGCTGTACCCGTATACGCCTTGAAGATGTGGTTTTGCCGGAACTTGAGGGGCCGGCCAGGCAAAGCAGGCGTACCTCGGGCCTATTGGAAATGTACGTGGATATCTCACTCAGTGTCTTTGTGTGGAGAGCCTCGCAGACCATTATGAAGTCACGGGAAAGACCATTGGCCACAAGGTGATGGATATTGTCCATCGTTGAGACATTGAGGTTGTCAAGCCACCTGGCATAGCCCCTGAACAGAGAGAAGGTCTTTGCAGACGTTTTGAAGGTCTGTACCTTTGTCGGATCGGAGAAAGAAGGACCTGATATGAAGATGCCTCCCTTATATAGGTGCAGGTCGAATACGGGAACTATGGCAGCATTGTCGGCAAGCGCCCCCCCGAAAAAGTCGTATATGCCCTCGCATCTGTACAGGACAACCGGGTCTCTGTTGGTCCAGCGCAGGAGTCTCTCCTTGTCCAGGTAACCCTGGCATGACATGATGGCGCGGGCCTTATCCAGGGAAAGTTCCTCCCTCACGAGGTTCACTCCATCCTTGACCATCCTTCGCATCTCTGTCAGTATGGCCTTTCTCTGTTTTTCTGTCACAGGACCGTCGGGGCTGTCGTAGTAGTATGAATAATTCATCGACTGCCGAAGGTGCAGCCTTATCCCGCATACCCTCGTTGCCGCAGAGGTCAGCATGAAACAGATGGTACGCAGGTAGACTTCCAGACCCTCTATGGTGTCGTATGTGATGAACTCAAGAGTGGAATCCATGTCGATCTCCCATGAGAGCGGGCGCTGGACTCTGTTCACCCTGCACGCCACGACCCTCTCCCTCGCTGGGAAATCGGTCCTTGTAAGTACCTCTCTCGCAGTCATAGGAAAATCGCTTTTGATCTCCTTCATGTCTTTAAAGCTTATGGTAAAGCTCATTTTTTATCCTCCCATTGATTTCGGACGAAGTATAAGACGGGCAGACCATCAGATCTGCATGATCAATATGTCAGGTTTTTCAAATAATTCCGGAGATAGGACCTCATCTGAACATATTATCATAAAATCGCTGTTACATAAAAAGAGATATTTATGTGCCGGCAAATATCTTTCGCCGATAGTGCAAAAAAGGGACGGGATGCTATGCATCCTGCCCCTTTAGGATCGATCTTCTTACTTAGGTCCTGTATCAGATCAAATTACTGTCAGTTTTTCTATCACTACTTTTTTCAGCGGACGGTCCCTTGAATCCGTGGGGACCTTGCCTATCGCTTCAACAACATCCATCCCTTCGGTGACATGTCCGAATATCGCGTGTTTGCCGTCAAGCCACGGACATGGGACAAGGGTGATGAAGAACTGCGATCCGCCTGTGTTCGGACCCGCGTTAGCCATTGACAGGATCCCTGGCCTGTCGTGTTTAAGTCCTTTGCCGAACTCATCGGGTATGGTGTAGCCGGGGCCTCCCATGCCTGTTCCCTGGGGACAGCCTCCCTGGATCATGAAATTGTCTATTACGCGATGAAAGATTATCCCGTCGTAGTATTTCTTTTCGATCAGATCCGTGAAGTTCTTCACTGTGTCAGGTGCAAGATCGTTGTAGAGTTCGATCTTGAAAGTGCCCGCGGAAGTTTCAAAAACTGCAGTCTGACGCTTTGGTGCTTCTTCTGCCGATGCGGGGCCCGCTGAAAATATCCTCATGTTTACTCCTCCAATGTCTTCTTTTGTCTGTTTCTGTCCTGCAGATTCTAACATTTATATCTGCCCTGAGCCACTCTTCGGATCCCGAAAGTACCGCGGGAGGTCCGACCGCTGCCATTAATATTTCCCGATCATCCAAATCTATTAAAATTTGATCCGCACCTTGTATTTTTTTATGAAATCGATGGGCAGATATGACATCTTCGCCTCACGAAGCCCCGGATCGTTCAGGTCCTCTTCCCTGTTTACCACAGTCAGCTCGGGATGTTCCTGATGCATATGGCACATAAATTCCTTGTTGATCACCTGATATGCGGCGCTGTACTCCAGGCTGGCCTTTTCGAAGTGTACGAGTACAGTGTCGCAGGCAAGTTCGCCTATCGTATAGGCCGCTATCTTACCCGACACTTCGATGACCCCTCCGACGATGCGCGGGATGGTCTCCCAGTTGTTCAGTATCCTTAATATTCCGTGATTTTCCTGGAGCAGGCCCTTGTTCGTACATCCGTTATTGGCCTGGCACCATGCATGCTGAAAATCCATGACTTCAGGTATTATCTCAGGCGTTATCGGTCTGAAAGAATGGTCGTAATTGCGGCGAAAATGGTTTACCCTGTTGCGTTTCTTCATGTACCTGTTGCCGGGAAGCATCGCCAGATCCTTTATGTCGTAAAGGTATTCCCAGCTTCCTCTCATATCTTCAGCTTCCAGACGTTTCCCAAACTGGCCTTCCCAAATCTTGAGAAGTTTTTCGGGTACGAGCCAGAACTCAGATTCATCGCCGAATCTCTCTCTTATAACGTCAGCCCAGTCAGGCCTTTCCCAATTCCCAAGCGGCGCCAGGTCATAGTCGCGCGGAATAGTCTGCCTGATCCAGAGCAGATCCTTGTCATCTTCCCTGGCTGTCCGGTATCCGTAATCACCCGCCCATCCCCAAAGTATCGGGAAACTGTAGTCTGACGCTCTTTGGCTCGTGATCTTCCAGTAATACTCGAAAAATGAGATGTCTTCAAGTTTGATGTCATTATATTGAAGCAAAGAACGATTCCCTCCGTTCTGCGTACTGTTAAAGATTAAACCTCTTTCGCACTTTTTGCCAATAGCAAAAGAGCTTATATCTGCTACAATTTTGTATCAGCATCAATTATTCATAAAGGATCGATAGATTTGACAGATAATAACTGCGCCATAAACGAAGAAAAATGCCCTGAAATAGTTCCCGAAGAGCAGACGGGGATGACAAAAGAGGAACAGGAGTGGGGACTGAAAAAAGAGCCCCGTCCTCCTTTACCGCGCTATGTCTTTGGGATCATAGCGGCACTGATCCTTATAATTTTTCTCGGAGGAAGCCTGTGGTATTACAGGACAAGCGTCCTTCCCGAAAAATATTTTCAGAAAGCATCGGCGCATTTCAAACAGGAAGAATACTCGGAAGCGTATATTCTTTACGAAAAAGTTCTGAAGCTGCGTCCCGAAAGGAAAAACATACTTTACCAGATGGCGTTCTGTCTTGAGAAGACCGGAAGGATCGACGAAGCGATCGCCCGCTATGAAGAACACCTCAAGACGATCCCCGGGGACGGAAAGGCCCTCCTTAGGATGGGTTGGCTCTACATCCAAAAGAATGACGATACCGGAAAAGGGCTTGCTGCCCTCAAAGAGGGAGCGGCAAAACTCAAAGACCCCTATGCTTGGGCGCTTGTAAGCGAGGCCGCGTTAAAATCGAAGGACTACGAAACGGCTGTTGAGGCCCTGGTGAAAGAGATCGAACTCTTCAAAGAACCTGAACAGGTGCTGACCTGTTCAAAGATGCTCATGGGCCTCGGTGCATGGGAGGAGGCCCTCAAGGGCTACGAGAGGTTCTCTGAACTTGCACCCGATGATAAGCGGGGGATACACGGGGCAAACGCGGCCAAGGCGATGCTTGGCCGGCCGACGGACCCAAGGCTCGTGATCAGGCCCGGTATATCCATCGGACCGGTCAGGATCGGCGATACAAAGGATGAGGTCAGGGATAAACTAGGCGCGCCCGAGGCAAAGGAATTCAGGAAGGTCGGAGGAAAATCGATCCTCTCAGACGATACCGCCGAGATATGGACTTACAGCAGGACTATGCCCGGAAGAGGCCTTCGTGTGATATTCATAAACGGCAAAGTCCGCGAAGTCGAGGCCCGCTCCGGGGAGTACAAGACCGAGACCGGACTGGGGCTGACGAATTTCCTGCTCGCTAAAAACTCATCAAGGCTTGAATGGAGAAAAGAAGGGGAGGACAAATCTGTCGTATGCCTCGTTAAAGGCGGCGGGCTCACCTTCTACGCCGCCGGGCTGAACAGCAGCGGCACTGATGCAAAGTACAAGAAACTCCGCGTCCATAAGGGGAATTCATCAATCGACAGCGTTGAGGGCTTCAGTCTTCTTGACCTTTTCCATTAGACCCTTACGTTGAAAAGGGTCATCTGTGTCCCAGTATCCTGACTGCCTCCATCGCGTCCTTGGCATAGTGGTCGGCGCCGACATATTCCGCAAGCGACGGGGTCATCACCGCTCCGCCGACTATTACCCTCACTCCGGGACACGCCTCCCTCAGTATGGCTATCGTCGCTTTCATGCTCGAGACGCTCGTCGTCATCAGGGCGCTTAGACCAACGAAATCGGCTCCGTTTTCCCTGACTGCCTCGACGATCTTCTCCGGAGGGACATCTTTCCCGAGATCTATCATCCTGTAATTGTAATTTTCCATTATCACTTTTACTATGTTTTTGCCGATGTCGTGTATGTCTCCCTGAACGGTCGCGATAACTACACGGCCCCTCCCTTCGGAACCTTCGGAGCCCTCTTTCGCAAGCTGCCTTCGGATCAGTTCGAAGGATGACTGCGCTGCTTCGGCCGACCTGATAAGCTGTGGAAGGAATATGGTGCATGATTCGTACTCTTTCCCAACAAAGTCAAGGGACGGCACTATCTCTTTTTCGATGATCTCCATAGGCTTCATCCTTGAGAGAAGGATCTCTGTCGCTTTCTCTGCGTCTCCGCTGAGTCCTTTGATGATCGCCTGAGCGAGATCAGCCTGAGCATCGGTCTCTGTCAGCGATCCACTCTCCTGCTTCTTTTCTTCCTGTACTGAACGGCCTGCGATAAATCTCTCTGCCTGCCGGTCTATGCCCATCAGGACACTGAATGCATCTACGGTATCTCTCATGCCCTCGTCACCGGGATCCATTATCGGAGCGTCAAGGCCCTGCATCAATGCCATCGCAAGCATAGTCCTGTTGATAACGGGGCGGGCAGGGAGCCCAAAGGAGACATTGCTCACACCGAGCACCGTATTGAGCCCAAGCTCCTCTTTGACCATCCTTACAGCCCTGAGCGTCTCACGGACCTGATCCTGCTGTGCCGAGGCAGTCATAACAAGACAGTCGATAAGGACATCCTCCCTGGGGATACCGATCTTTTGGGCCTCATCCACTATCGTCCTGGCAATCTTTAGCCTGCCCTCCGCAGAGGACGGTATGCCGTCGTCGTCCAGGGTGAGCCCGAGTACGGCCGTACCGTATTTCCTGGCTATGGGAAGTATCTTCTTCAGGGAATCCTTCTTGCCGTTGACCGAGTTGATAAGCGGTTTTCCGTTGTAGACTCTTGCTGCCCTCTCCAAAGCCTCAGGGTCAGAGGAGTCGAGCTGCAGCGGCAGAGAGGTCACAGACTGTATCTCGATGACGGCTCTCTCAAGCATCTCCGGTTCGTCTATATCCGGGAGCCCCATGTTCACATCAAGGATATGCGCTCCCTGCTCCTGCTGCCGTATCGCTTCCCTGAGCACATAGTCCATGTCCTTCGCCCTAAGCGCTGCCTTCAGCGCCTTTTTCCCTGTGGGGTTCAGCCTTTCGCCAATGATCACAGTGTCGTCGCCAAAGAAGACGGTTTTTGACGCGGAGCAGATTCCCGTTTTCAAACCCGGTCTGATCCCTGAAGGGACCACATCCCTGAGCCTCTCCTTTACAAGCCGGATGTACCCCGGATCCGTTCCGCAACACCCTCCGACGATCGAGACTCCTTTTTCCACAAATCCTTTGATGCAGTCGGCGAACTCTTCATCCGTGACATCATACCCGGCCTCTCCTCCGCTGAAGACCGGAAGCCCCGCGTTCGGCTGGACCATCACTGGTATGCTGCTCGACCGGAGGATCCTTTCGACTATCGGCACGAGCTGTCCGGGGCCGAGAGAGCAGTTGACTCCCAGTGCATCCGCTCCGAGGGACTGGAGCGTCATCACCATCGATTCAACTGTGGCACCGAAGAAAGAGGTCCCGTTTTCTTCGAAACTCATCGTGGCAAGGACAGGCAGGTCTGAATTCTCTTTGGCCGCTATCATGGCCGCTTTGAGTTCATAAAGGTCGGTGAATGTCTCAAGGAGTATCAGATCGGCTCCAGCAGCAGTCCCTGCCCTCACTATTTCGGCAAAGACACCGACGGCCTCCTCAAAGGGAAGGTCTCCTACCGGTCTGAGTACTCGTCCGCACGGGCCAATGTCGAGAGCGGTGAACTTGCCCCTGCGTGCGGAAGCCGCGGACTTTGCGATCATGACTCCCGACGATACGATATCCTCAAGCGGACGGCCGGCCTTTTCAGCCTTGAACCTGTTCGCTCCGAAAGTATTTGCCGAGACCACATCGCACCCAGCGTCGAGATATTCTTCATGGATGGATCTGATCAGCTCAGGATCGGTCAGGTTGAGCAGCTCGGGTATGCCGCCGCTTTTCAGCCCTCTCTTCTGGAGCATCGTACCCATGGCACCGTCAAAGATCACCGTCCTTTTGTCATCTGTCCCGAACCTCATATGATCCACCTCATTTTTTACTCATTAACTGTTTCCGTCGATCTACATAAAAAAAATTCAGCCGCGCTTTACCCTGAGGGAATACAAGATCCCCCTTATGTTCTCCGATATCCTCTTTGCGATATCAGGCTGGTTCATAGTGTAGAGGTGTATGCCGTCAACACCGTCAGCGAGCAGATCAACTATCTGCGCCGTTGCGTATGCGATGCCAGCCTCTTTCATGGCCATGTTGTTGTGCCCGAATGCCCGTATGATCTTCCGGACCTTTTCAGGAACTGTGGCACCGCACATCGATACCATACGGCTGATCTGTGAAGAGGATGTTATGGGCATGATCCCTGCAACTATAGGAGCGGCTATCCCCATAGCCCTTGCCCGGTCCCTGAACCTGTAGAAGAGCTCGTTGTCAAAAAAGAGCTGCGATATGAGCACATCCACCCCGCAGTCAGCCTTTTCCTTAAGGCAGCGCAGGTCATCTTCCATAGAATATGCCTCGATGTGCTTTTCTGGGTAGCATGCCGCGAAGATCCTGAAATCATATCTGGATCTTATGTATTTTATGAGATCCGAGGCATAGCGGAAGTCTTTGAGCGCCTCGCCTTCTGCCAGATCCCCCCTGAGCGCGAGTATGTTCTTAACTCCGTTTTCACGGAGCGTTCTCAGTATGGGCTCCACATCTTCGACAGAGTTTCCCGCGCAGGTAAGGTGGGCAAGGGCGGGGATGGCATAGCTGTTCTGTATCTGGGATGCGATCTCGACGGTGTTGTCCCTGCTCGTACCTCCGGCTCCGTATGTAACGCTGATAAGATCAGGCGCCAGACTTGCAAGCTCGTCTACCGTCGCAAATATCGAAGAGAGTTCTCCCGTCCTCTTTGGAGGGAAAATTTCAAAAGTCAGAGTCGGTCTTTCCTGTTCAAAGTAATCTCTCATCATAGACCTCCCGTCACAGGTATCTTTCAACTATAGCCGCAGCACCGTCGCTGTCATTGTCTGAAGTTATCTCGTCCGCCGCCGCTTTTACGTCGGCAGGCGAATTTCCCATGGCAACACCGTACCCGGCCCATTCGATCATCTCTCTGTCGTTGGAACCGTCGCCGATCGCAAGGACATCGCGCCTGTCGATCCCGAGTTTTTCCGCAACGAGCGCAAGCCCTTTTGCCTTGTTGACTTCGGGGTGTGTCATTTCAACGAAAGATCCCCACGAGGTCGCTGTGTAGATCCTGCCGCCGAAACGGGAGACGGTCCCATCCACCATCAGGCGGAAAACATCCTCATCCAGCGATATGCCCAGAAGTTTCGTTGAATCTATGTCAAGGTCCCAAAACTTTTCGCCGAACGATACGGGCGGTATTTTCGATATGTTTTCGTAGAATCTGCTCCTTGGGTCACCGCTGTCCGTCACATAGAGCCTGTCATCGCTGTAGATCTGTATGTACCATCCCTGTTGCCGGTAGAAGGATAGGATCTCGGCAGTCAGATCCCTGCCCACTCCCTTTTCGAGGAGGGTCTTCCCGGAAAGGGGATCTCGAACTACGGCACCGTTGTAGAAAATAGATGGATGTTTTATGCCGATCTCCCTTATCACGGGGAGGGCGGAAGGATACATCCTCCCTGTCGCGGCAACGACGATCATCCCGGACGAAATTGCACTCCTGAGCGCGTTCCTTGTCCTTGCCGAAAGTTCGCTTGAGCTGTTGAGGATCGTACCGTCGATGTCAACTGCGATAAGCCGCGGTCTGGATTTGCTCATGCCGAGAATACCGCTAAAGAGGCTATCTCCGCTGCCACTGCGGCGGCGCCCAGGACATCGCCGTTCACTCCGCCCAGCCTGGAGTTCATCCAGCCCGCCATCCCGAAACCGATCATAATGGCGGCGGCGGCAGAAAAGGACCACCTGACAGGCGCGATCGGCATGAAAACAAAAAACGCTAAAAATGAGACGAAGAGGTCGTATCCATTGAAGGTGTCCACCATACCCTTGCCCATGCCGCTCTCCCATGGATACCTGCCCTTATAGGCAGCCGTGCAGCATGCAAATCTGCCGCAGGCAGCGGAAACGATCAGCGCAGCCGGAAGCCTGTCGGGCCGGACAGTTCCCGCCAGAGATGTCCAGAGTCCGAATGCGAGTATGAGGCCGACAGCCCCGTAAGCTCCGAGCCTGCTGTCCTTCATTACCGAGCGAAGTTCCTCTTCTTGCCTGCCCGAGCCCACCCCGTCCCAGAGGTCCCCCCACCCGTCAAGGTGCAGCGACCATCCCATCACAGAGTAAAAGAAGACGCCTGTCCAAATCGTTCCGGGCTGATCCAATCCCAGAGATCCGACGACAGATACCTCGATCGCGACAAGCAGGCCGAGAAGTCCTCCCGCGAGGGGCGCGAGAGGAAGGATCCTGTTGCCTGCCGGCATTTCGGACGGCCACAGCCTTCGGGGCAGAGGGATGCGCGAGAGCAGGGTCCATGCGACAACGAACCTGCCGATGAAGTCGTGCCTCGATCCTTCGTTTCTGATCTCTTCAGTCAGCCTGTCCATATATTCCCGGAATTTCCCGTTCCTCATTGCCGGATCCCCTCCGCCGATCCCTTGACCCACAGAGGGCAGCCCGCGACCACAAGTGCGACTCTTTCAGCCCTTGCGGCGCACAGCTGGTTCATCCTTCCCTGCAGATCCCTGAACCGCCTGCCCATTATATAAGTCGGAACGAGGCCGAAACCCACCTCGTTGCTCACGATTATCAGATGTGTACCTTCCGGGGGGATCGAGCAGAGATCTTCGGTCAACGCCCTTATTTGCGCTTCCCTTGCCTGCCACTCGGATTCAGAGGCCTTCTCCGCGGCGTCCCCCTCAAGGAGGAGGCGGGTCAGCCACATCGTGAGACAGTCGAGCAGAAGGACCCCCCCTATTTTCTTTACAGCCGCGCAAATCTCGTACGGATCTCCCTCAAATGTCTCCCATCCCGCAGGCCTTCTCTTTCTGTGCATGGCGATGCGTTCACGCATCTCCGGATCCCGGGCATCCGCGGCCGCAAGATACGTGACATGGGAGGCGGCACCCTCTGCGAGCCTTTCCGCAAAGGTGCTCTTGCCGCTTCTGGCACCACCCAGGATGAGGGTTATCCCTGATTTAATGATCCTGTCACCGTCAGTTTCCAAAATCTATCCCCTGCAGTATGTTCCCGAACGTCTGTTCTATGATCTGGCCGCTGATATCATTCCCGTTGGTATAGCTTATCCCGGGGCCGACAGGTATTTCGAACTTCAGCCTGAAGACGGTATCCCGGCCCTGATAGTCTTTTTCATTGGGATCGCTTGCCGATTTCGGTATCACGTTTCTTGGACTTGTCATCTGCTCCGACTTGTCGACCTTTACGTTGCTGAAGCTCGGGGAGCCTACGGTCCCGTTTACATTCAACGTAACGAAACGGAAATCCGTCCTTGTGAAGCCTGACAGGACTCCTCCGAGGAAGTTCTGGAGCAGCGCGTTCCTATCAAGTTCACCCGTGAATTCCATACCCACGTTTATGATCCCCTGCAGCGCTCCGAGAAGGGCATTCAATGCCTGTATATTTACTTTGCCCATCGCGAACAGGCTCATCTCTTTTTTCTTGTTTATCAGACCGTCAAGCATCACATAGCGGTACACCGGATCTCCGGAAGGAGCCACGGCCTGGCTTCCGGGAAGGATAGTCAGGTATCCTTCGTCAAGGGTGAATGCCGTCTGGATCGTTTTGAAGAGGAGCGGTTTGCCCTTCGTATATTTTTTTGCCGCCTCTACTGCTTCAAAGCCGGAGATCTCCCCATCCCTGAGAAAAAGCACACCTGCCGCATTGACCGTGCTCATCCTTCCGGGTTCGCCTCCTGCCCTGATCTTGAGGTCCCCTTTGCCTGAGATCGAACCTGAAAGAGAGGGGAAAGCCTGCTTTATCATCGGAGCCACGTCGGCACTCATCACTGTGAGGTTGCCGCCCCAGCTGCTCTTCGCGATGTCCATCGCAAGTCCGCCCGTAACGGTCCCGCCGTTCGTCTCAGCCTTCACGTCTTCCATGACCGCATAGCCATCGGAGATGTAGAAAGGCGCGTTGACGTTGGTGATCCTCAATCCGAGGAACCTCATCCTCTCGGAAGAAAACGAACCTTCGCCGCTGAAATCATCGACCTCGCCCCTGCCGGTAAATTTGAAGCTGGCGTTTCCTCCGAACCTCCTCCTGAACTGGTCGGGCAGGTAGGCTCCTACCTGTCTGAGGTCGATATCTTTGCCTTTGGTGTCGATAGCCCCGTGCCATTTTCCGTTCTCCATATATATCCTGCCGTTAGCGGTCAATTCACCGTGTTCAAGCCTTGCCTTGGCTTCTGAGACTTTAATGTCCGTCAGGCTTCCGTTGAACGCCACATCGACCATCGGGAGCAAAAATCCTCTGTATCTGAAAGGTGCCAGCGTTCCGCTGCCGCTCAAAAGAGGCTTGCCGACCGTGCCTTTGATCAGGACTTCACTGTTGATAAGGCCCTGTACGCCCCTTACCACGGGCAGATGTTTCCTCAGCAGCTCATACATGTTTATATTTTTGGATGCTACCTTAAGATCCAGCGTCGATTCCGAGAAGGGCCTGCCCGACGGTGAAGGGATGATATTCCCGGTCAGGACGTGTTCTCCCCTCAGGAAATTTACCTTCACACTGCCGATCCTTATCTCCCCGGGGCCGCCGCTGAGACTGCCTGTTGCCTTTTCGGCAGAGAACTCTTTCCACCTGAGGCCGTCTGACGAAATATCCGTTTTCCATCTTATGCCGCTTCCGTCATTGCCGATCTTTATCTGACCGGAGCAGGAGCCTTCGATATCCTGCTTCATGCCGAAAAGTCCGTTGAGGACAGAGATGTCCACTTTTCTGACCTGGCCTTCGAACTCCCATCTGACAGGGGAGGATCCGCCAGATGTCTTGCGCGGCAAGTCGACTTTGCCTTTAAGGTCCGCCCTTCCGCCTGCGATATCTCCATCCATCTTCCTGAAGTCAAGCCTGTCTGGTGAATATGCCATTTCTGTATAAAATTTTGAGACCACAATATCCATGAACCTGCCGTTTGGGACCCTGAGCTTCAGCAGCACCTCCGGAGAATCTGTCTTTCCCCTGAGAGCCCATGCTCCGGAAGCATCTCCGGATATTTTCAAAGTTTTGAGGACTTTCAGTGTGTCATGAAAGCCGCCCAGCGAGGCGTTCTTTATCGCTCCGCCCAAGGAGAACTCCGGTGTCCCTCCGATATCTTTCACATTGCCCGAAGCAGTGATATATGCCCCGTTCCAGAGAAGAGACGCATTCGCCAGCCTTAAAGTTCCCAGCGAGACATCGTACTCGGGGGATGCCTTGACGGCCGTCAGCTTTCCTATCCCCTTTATTTCAGCTGAGGGCGAGCTGATGTCAGCCTTCACTTTCAACGCGCTTATGTCCCCGCCGATCTTCGCAGAAACATCGGCAGTGCCTTTAAGCTCGAATTTTTCCAGTTCGCTTACCGCTTTTCCAAGCTCTTCCAGCTTTATCGACCTGGTGTTCAGTTTAAGGTCGACAGGCACTCCGTCAGCAATGCTGACAGTCCCCGCGAGCCTTATCTCCCTTCCCTCGTTTAGAGCCGAGAGGTCCAGTCTCCCCGAAGGTTTTCCCTCAAAGAACACCTTTCCCTGCATCGCCGTGAATTTCATCTTGTTGTACGCAACGTTTGAGGGAGCTATCTCAACTTTCCCCACAAGCGCATCCAACGGGCCTTTAAGGTCCGCCTCCATTGCAGTGATGCTTCCTTTCAGCATCGCTGCGTTCCCTGCTATCTCATGGGTTATCTTGTCAGTCCAGTCTGCGAAACGGAGGTCGTGCGTATTGATTTTCAGCTCAAGATATTTCCCCGGGGTCCTCGTATCAAGTTTCATCGATCCGCGCAGGGATGATTCGAAGACTTTGCTTTCATCAAGCGAGATATCAAGGACACCGTCTTCGTACCGCCATTTTGCAGTTAACTCTTCAAGCGGTACCCTTCTGAGAACGGCCTTTTTTATGGTCCCTTCTCCCGCTGTGAAGATGTCCCTTCCCTCGCCCCTCATTTCTATCTTTGCCGTCAATTTGCCCATTACGCCATATTTCGAGAAGTTGGGGAATATCGAGGCTATCGTTCGCAGGTCGGCATCTTCTACATCCGCTTTGAAATCCGGGACCGGATATACTTTTCCCGAGATCTTTGCCGAGCCTTCGTCAAGCCTGGCGGAGAAGCCGTCAAGCAGCCAGCTTTCTTCCTCCTTCCTGACTACTCCGAATACTGAAAACGGGATATCGCGGAATCTGCCCCTGAGCGCGGGAGCAAACCACTTCAGTCCGCGAAGTTCGAGCGAGCTGTCGTCCAGCTCAAGAAGCCCCCACTGGGAAGAGACCCTGACCTTGTTCATTATGATCTTGTTGATAGGGATATCATCTGTTCCCGAGCTCCCCGATCTCTCCGGCAGCATCTTGAGCAGCGAATCATAGTCGGTGCTGAGCCCCTCTATCACAAGGGCGGATACGCGTGGTGAATTTTTAAGAAGGCTCTGGAGGGAAAGTTTTATCTCTACCTTATCAATAGTCAGGAGTTTTTCATCGGAACGGACAAAGGACATTTCTTTTCCTTTGAAGCCGACCACGGGGTTGCCGGAGAGTGCAGGCATGACAAGTTCTATGCCGAGCTTGTCGTTTACTGCTTTCCTGATCTGGTCCACGACAAGATCTCCCAGGAAGTTCACCTGGGTCAGGACCACAAAGACAAGCCCTGCAGCTGCAGTTATCAAAGCGGCGATTATTCCGGCTTTTGCGGTTTTGCTGTTGATTTTCTTAATTTTCAAAATAGATCGCACCTCGGCGGTTCTGGATACATCTTCATTTTATCGTGTGACCGTCTGTTATACCCGGTAATTCTATCATGTTTTCAATCGCGGATATATGCAATTACACTGTATATGGCCTGCCTTAGATTATACATCGTCACATGACCGAAGCAGGAGGGCAGGGTACGGTTCGATCAGATGCTCCGGTATCAACAAAACCGGGGAGGCCTGAAATGAAAACAGGCCTCCCCGGTTTGTTTTTTTGATTCAATGTAGGTGATACTTGCCCTCTATCCTGGTCGTGGCTGATCCTCCGAAAAGTATCCTGTCAGCCCTCTCTCCGGTCAGACGCTTTATCCTGACGATATTGGGGAAGTTCAGTGAAGGTCCCTGCTCTATTGAGAGATCATCCTCCCACATGCCTTCGTCGATAAGATAGTATCCGAATGCCGAATTTCCGGAACCCGTGGCAGGGTCTTCCAGGTATCCGTATTTGGGTGCAAAGACCCGTGTCCTGTATTTTGTCCCTTTTGTGCTTACTTCGTCGGTATATACGTGTACTATGTCAAAATCTTTTTCAATGGAAAAATTCCTGAGCTTCTTCTGGTCGGGAAAGAGTTTGATACAGTCCGATAGGGAAGCCATAGGCACTATTAGGGTCCTGAGGCCGCCGTCGATCACCCTGAGTGCTCTTTCCGCCTTTACGGCATCCGCGTCCGCGCCCAGCGCTTCGGCGATCTCGTTTCGGCTGATATCCCTCCGAAGAAATTCCGGCTCCGGAGCTGTTATGTAGACGGCATCCTCTTCTCTCAGACGGTTGAAGACAGGCAGGGTCCCCGCCTTTACCCTGATCCGCAGTTCCTTCTCCTCAAGCAGGACAGGATCTGTCGAGATGAGGTCATACATTATGGCGATAGTCGCATGTCCGCAGAATGCCACCTCGCATTCAGACGAATAGTACCTCAGATGAAATCCGCCGGCCTCTCCGAACACAAAGCCTACTTCGCTCACAAAACCTTTCAGTTCGGATGCCAGCTTCTGCATCTCTTCCTCACTCAGGCTGTCCATGCTGTCAAGAAGAACATAACCGGCAGGGTTGCCTGAAGAGCGTCCCTTTGTAAAAAGCATCGATCTTTTTGAAATTCAGTATCTTCACGACCAAGGCTCCTTTTGACCGATTTGTGGTTCTTTGACAAGTATACCCCAAAGCATAAGGCAAAACTGGGAATGGGTGATCGTGAGCAAAACTTAGGACGTCTTCGGGGACAAAAAAATCCCACCCCGAAGGGCGGGAAGATAATTTCTGGTGGAGCTTAGGGGATTCGAACCCCTGACCTCTTGAATGCCATTCAAGCGCTCTCCCAACTGAGCTAAAACCCCAAAGTCGAACATGGGCCATTATACTGATTAGGTTAAAAGGTGTCAATACTATCATAAAGGCATGAAAAGACCTACTACGGCAGGAAAAACAAAGGCCTGCGCAATTATTTTGCTGTTGATTTTGGGCATCTTGTTTGCCTCAGCCGGTTCATCATTTGCGGTAACAAAGGATGAACTTATGCCGCATATTTTCAAATCACTGGGACATAAAGTACCGGAAAAATATCTTACTGATACCGACGGGGAAATGACCTGCCGCTCTGCTTTGAGACTAACGCTTGAATCTATGGGCTGGGGCTTCGTCATAACCGCCTATGACCAGATCGCTATTTTGCCGGAATGGAGCCATCTGGACCCTGTCACGGAGATAGCAAAAAAGATATCCCCGCCTCTTCCGCCGTCGATCCTGAACGACCTAGACAGATTCCTAAACGAAGAAGATATAAAAGCACTGACGGGCTGGCTCGAACTCTGTAAGAAAAAAGTCTCCTGGAAGGATTCATTCTCTTCTGAAGGTACGACGCTGACTATGTTCAAACACGGGATAGGCGATCCGTCAGGCCCGGCGAACGGAAATCTGGAGACAGGGGCCAACGAGCCACTCTTCGCCGCGATGATCACAGTCGACATGAACGCAGTCAAATGCCAGATAGCTACAGCGGTCATGGTCGGTGCAAACAAGGCTCCACTCGCTACCATAGCCGTCGAAAACTACGGCGTCATCGGCGGGATAAACGGAGGCTACTTCGCCGGGGCAAAACCGATCGGCGTGCTTCGCAGGCAGGGGTACACTGAAAACGCAAAGTTCTGGCCGCAGCGGTCCGCGTTCGGCTGGAACGACAACGGGGAGACTGTCTTTATAGACGGCAGGGAAACAGCTGACATAAGTTCCGACAGACGATTCGACAAATACACAGAGATGCTCCAGGCCGGTCCGCTCCTGCTGAAGAACGGCGAATACATGGACAACACAGAGAACATTAAAGAAAACGTCCTCAACATGCGCCATCCGCGTACTATCGTCGGGACTGACGACAATAGGATCATGTGGGCAGTCATAGACGGCAGGGACAATATGCACAGCGTCGGTGCGACCATCGAGGAGACAAGAAAGATCTGCAGATGGCTTGGGATGTCAACGGCCCTTAACCTTGACGGCGGCGGATCAAGCTCTCTCTGGTGGATGGGAAACACCTTTACCCTTCCGAGCAACAGCAACGATGCGGAGCGTCCGATACCATACGGTGTGCTGATATTCAGGGAGGGTTCGGGAGTCAGAAACTGACCTTTCTTGTCCGGTCAGACGATATTATCAAAAAACGGGACTCCGTTCTGATGACAGGGTCCCGTTTCATATGTTCCGGAATTAAAAGAGATCGGACTACTTGAGTTCTACCTTTGCTCCGGCTTCTTCGAGCTTCTTCTTCATCTCTTCGGCTTCTTCTTTTGCTACCTGCTCTTTTACGGTCTTGGGTGCGCCGTCTACGAGCTCTTTCGCTTCTTTGAGGCCGAGGCCTGTGATCTCACGGACGACCTTGATGACGCCGATCTTGTTTGCGCCGTGGTCGGCGAGGACTACGTCAAACTCTGACTTCTCTTCTTCGGCTGCTGCTGCGGCGGGTGCTGCTGCGCCGGCCATGGGCATCATCATCGCGGGTGCCGCTGCTGATACGCCGAATTTCTCCTCGAGTTCCTTTACGAGCTCGGAGAGCTCAAGTACTGACATTTCTTCAATTGCCTTGATGATTTCTTCACGTGTCATATCAATTCATCCTCCTAGGATATTTTAAAATTTTTTATGCTGCTATGCGGCAGATCTGCCGCTCGTATCTGCGGCTATGCCGCTTCCTTCTTGTCCTTGATCTGAGAGAGACATGTGACGAGTCCCCTTGAAGGTCCCGAAAGGACTGTGACAAGTCCCCTGAGAGGGGCTGCGATGGTGCCGACGACCTGGGCGATGAGGACTTCCTTCGAGGGAAGCTCCGCAAGCGCGAATATCTGATCCTTGGTGAGGATCTTTCCGTCAAGGATCGCCGCCTTCACTATCAGGGCTTCGTTTCCCTTCTCTTTCGAGAAGTCGCGGATGGCTTTCGCGACAGCAGCTACGTCTCCGTACGACAGAACATAACCGTTGGGACCTGAGTCGAACTCAGGAGCATGTGTTATGCCCGCCTCCGTAAGGGCTATCCTCATAAGAGTGTTCTTGCATACCTTCATCTCTCCGCCCGCTTCGCGGATGCGTTTGCGGCAGTCGCTGATCTTCTTGACTGTAAGTCCGCGGTACTCGGTGATGAAGACTGCGTTGCTCTTGTTGAGCAGTGCGACCAGGGAGTCGATCATTTCACGTTTTGCTTGTGTTGGCATTCAATTTCACCTCCTGTTGATGTTGTGATCGGATGCCCGCAATAAAAAAGGCCTCCGTCACTCAAGGGAGTCCGGAAGCCATAATACGTGCAGTAATATCGAGTTACTGGGACACGGTTATCCTTCGCAGACCTCGGCAGGAAATTAAGCGCACGCGCACCTGCTGTCTTGAGTCTAAGCTGTGAGATTATACAATAAGTATGATTATTTGTACAGCACCCCAAAGATAAGGCTCACGATTTTTTATATCTCTCCGGAGCAAAATTCAGCAAAATATCTGGAACATACAACGATCTTATAGGCATCATACGTTTTTTTATGTAAAATAGCCAGCATGATATGAAGGCACAAACAGTGATCATAAACGGAGGAGTCTCAACATGAAAAGGCTATTGACTATTATCCTTGCATTTGCCCTTATTTCTGCTGTATCGCCATCGATGGCAAAGCCGGTCGCAGAGGAATTCAGAAACAGCGGATACGATTATTCCTCGATCAAAACAGTACTGGTGCTCCCGGTAATGTATGAGATATCGATACCTCCGAGCGAGCCCTTCCTGGACGATTCTGTCCAGCAGAAATGGAGGGAGCTGACATCACAGGAAAAGAGCGGTTTCAATTTCCTCGTTAAGACCCCCGAAGAGATAATCGAAAGGGACAACTTTGTAAAAGGCACCGGCCCCTCGGAGAAACTCAGCAGAGACAAGGCTGCCGAGAAGGCGCTCTCACTCTCGCCGGAGTATGCTGACGCGATCCTGTCGGCGACCGTCACTAAATGCGCATATAATACCATCCACCATCCTCAGGAGCTCGTCTGGGACACAAGGTACGAGAACAGATCGGTATATGTAAACGGCAAATGGGAGACGCGGAGCGTACCAGTAAACTACCAGAAGATCAAGCCCGCATGGGACGAAACATCTGCAGTCGGGGCCATAAGGCTCGAGCTTAGGAACTCGAAGGACAATACCCTGATCTACGGCGTCAACGTAACTGCCACCACCGCAGAGGACCTTTTCACTCCACTGCCTACACTGACGAAACATATCACAAATATTGTGGAGAACGCGGTCAAGAGGGTACCTAAAAAATAAACTTATCGCTGTTTCGCGAAGGCGTTAAAAAATCAAGGGGGACGCACATGCGTCCCCCCTTGATTTTATTTTATCCTGAGTTCAGAAATTTATTCTGCGGCTACGTCTTTCTGTGCCTGGACGGGATCTATTGAGATCCCGACTCCCATGGTCGTTGCAAGGGAAATGCTTTTGACATAGGTACCCTTTACAGCTGCCGGGCGGGCCTTGAGGATGGCTCTGAAAAGAGCCTTGACGTTGTTCTCAAGGTGTTCTGCCGGGAAAGAAGCTCTGCCTACCGCATTGTGTGTGATAGCCGTTTTGTCGACACGGAACTCGACTCGGCCGGCTTTGATTTCTTTGACAGCACCGGCAACATCGAACGTAACTGTATTTGCCTTTGCGCTTGGCATAAGTCCGCGGGGACCGAGGACCTTACCGAGACGTCCGGCTGATTTCATTATGTCCGGTGTGGCGATTACCGCATCGAAATCCATCCTGCCGTCAGCGATCTCTTTTACAAGATCTTCGCCTCCGACGATGTCCGCGCCTGCGTCCTGTGCTTCCTTCTGCTTGTCGCCGAGTGCAAGGACACACACTCTCTTCGTGTGGCCTGTCCCGTGCGGAAGGACGATCGTGCTTCTTACCTGCTGGTCAGCATGACGGGGATCAACGCCGAGACGAACATGGAGTTCGAGACTTTCGTCAAATTTTGCCGTTGCACATTCTTTAGCTATCGCGACAGCCTCTGAGATTGAATACTGCTTCGTGAGATCGACTTTTTCGAGCAGTGCCTTGTAGCGCTTACCTTTTTTTGACATTATTATTCCTCCTCGTGGTAATGTCGGAAGACCGCGAGTCTTCCTCCCACATCCCGTATATCCGGGAAGTCATACAGCCGGTATTTCTAACCGACTACCTCGATGCCCATCGAACGGGCCGTGCCTTCGATCATCTTCATTGCAGCGTCGATGTCGTTCGCGTTGAGGTCGGGCATCTTGAGAGCCGCGATCTCCTGGACCTGCTTCTTCGTTATTTTGCCTACCTTGTCCTTGTTGGGGACAGAAGAGCCCTTTTCCTTGCCTGCAGCCTTCTTGATCAGGATGCTTGCGGGGGGTGTCTTGAGGATGAAAGAGAAGCTGCGGTCGGCGTATACTGTGATAACGACCGGGATGATCATCCCAACTTTGTCGGCCGTCTTGGCGTTGAAAGCCTTGACGAATTCCATTATGTTGATGCCGCGCTGTCCAAGCGCGGGCCCTACCGGCGGCGCCGGTGTCGCTTTTCCTGCGGGAAGCTGCAGTTTAAGCTCCCCAATTACCTTCTTTGCCATAGTACATGTTACCTCCTTGGTTTTGCTGCTTATGTAAAGCCCTCATCGGGCGATCATTCGTTTGTCAATGTGCGTGATGCAGGATCAAATCATTGACTGGTTCTGTCAGATCTTTTCCAGCTCAGTATAGTCCGCTTCGACAATGGTCTCGCGTCCGAATACCGTTACGCTGAACTTTATCTTGCCCTTGTCCGCGTCGATACCGACGACAGGACCGGCCTGTCCGGCAAATGGTCCGCTTTTGACCTGGATCGTATCTCCCACCTGGAAATCGACTTCGACCTTCGGCTTTGCCTCTTTGCCGAGCTTGTTCATTATTTCCTCTACTTCTTTCGGGGTAAGGGGAATGGGGTGGTTCCCCGATCCGACAAATCCCGTCACTCCCGGAGTATGGCGAACTACATACCAGGACTGGTCCTCGAGGATCATCTCCACGAGCACGTAGCTCGGGAATATCTTTCTGCGGATGCGCTTTGTTTTGCCCTCTTTGATGTAAACTTTCTCTTCAATGGGGACAAGGACACGGAAGATCCTGTCTTCCATACCCATAGTTGCGATCCTCTGCTCAAGGTTCGCCTTGACCTTATTCTCATATCCTGAATAGGTCTGGACTATATACCAGCTTCGTTCCTGTGTATTACCAAATATTTCGCTCATGCCTAAAAGAGGGCCGCAGCCCCCTTCACCTCCAGGTACAGTCGAGACTCGAAAGCCATATACAGATCCAGGCTATCGGACGATTTTGGAGAATACTCCCGTGAGAAGCACATCTACCAGCCCGAGATAGGCTGAAACAATGAAAGTTACCACGATGACTACGATCGTTGAATACCACAACTGCTGCTTCGTGGGCCATGTGACCTTTTTCAGTTCAGCTTTTGATTCCCGGATGTAGTCGAGGACTTTTTCCATAACCTCGACCTCCTCATTCTCAAACTTTGATATTTCTGAAACCTAAACAAAAACCGGAAAAAACAAAATGGCAGGCCTGGAAGGATTCGAACCCTCAACCCCCGCATTTGGAGTGCGGTGCTCTAACCAGTTCGAGCTACAGACCTGCGTGCGGAGGTTATTTTACCCTACTTGCACTCCTTATGCAAGGTATGTTTGTCACAGAACTTGCAATATTTCTTTTTTTCAAGTTTTTTTGTGGCTTTTTTCTTGTTGACAAGCGTCACATAGTTGCGGCGCTTGCATTCTGTGCACTGAAGACCGACGATATCCGCCATTATTCTTTCACTCCATACAAAAAGTTTTTATGGGCGGCTGATTTACAGCCGCCCCAGTTCAGCTGCTAGTCTATGATCTCGGTAACGACGCCTGCGCCTACCGTGCGGCCGCCTTCGCGTACCGCGAAGCGCAGTCCGGGCTGCATTGCGATCGGAACGATGAGGTTGACTTCAAACGTGCTGCTGTCTCCGGGCATTACCATCTCGATGCCCTCTGCAAGCTTGATCTCTCCGGTAACGTCCGTGGTACGGAAGTAGAACTGAGGCTTGTAGCCTGAGAAAAACGGCGTGTGGCGGCCTCCCTCTTCCTTCTTGAGTACGTAAACTTCGCCTTTGAAGTGCTTGTGCGGCGTGATGCTTCCGGGCTTCGCCAGTACCTGGCCGCGCTCAACGTCATCTTTGCCTACGCCGCGGAGAAGTACTCCGACGTTGTCTCCGGCTTCCGCATCGTCAAGGATCTTGCGGAACATTTCAAGGCTGGTGGCTACTGTCTTCTGGGTGTCCCTGATTCCTACAATGGCTACTTCGTCTCCGGGCCTGATTATACCCTTCTCTACCCTGCCGGTCACAACTGTGCCGCGGCCGGTGATCGTGAAGACGTCTTCGATGGGCATGAGGAAGGGAAGGTCTACTTCGCGAACAGGGGTCGGGATGTAGTCATCGCACGCCTTCATGAGTTCCTGGATCTTCTCTGTCCACTCGTTGTCCTCGTCGCTCTCGAGTGCCTTGAGGGCGCTGCCGCGTACGATGGGGATGTCGTCTCCGGGGAACTCGTACTTGTTGAGAAGATCCCTGATCTCCATTTCAACAAGGTCGAGAAGCTCGGGGTCGTCCACCATGTCGCACTTGTTCATGAATACTACGAGTGCGGGCACGTTGACCTGGCGCGCAAGAAGCACGTGCTCGCGGGTCTGGGGCATGGGACCGTCTGCCGCTGATACGACAAGGATGGCTCCGTCCATCTGCGCCGCTCCGGTGATCATGTTCTTGATGTAGTCTGCGTGCCCGGGGCAGTCGATGTGTGCATAGTGGCGGGCCTCTGTCTGGTATTCAACGTGTGAGATGTTGATGGTGATGCCGCGCTCCCTCTCTTCAGGCGCCTTGTCGATCATGTCGAACGGAGTAAAGTCCGCTCCGCCGTGTCTCGCAAGCGTCTTCGTGATCGCCGCAGTCAGCGTCGTCTTTCCATGGTCGATATGGCCTATCGTTCCTATGTTGAGGTGCGGCTTGCTTCTTACAAATTTCTCCTTTGCCATTTCTGTCTTGCCTCCCTGTAATTTGCTTCAGTGATAATGCCCATGGGGCTAATATTTCCGCTTGTACTTACGAGCAACATCAAAAGAGATCCGGAATTCGAGCCGGATCTCTTAAGATAAGTAACGCGCATTATACATTAAGGATCCCGCTTATGCAAGAGTTTCCGGACTGCTCTTTTTTATTGTGACACATGCATAAATAATAGCACAAAGAGCGCCTTTGCGCTTATGCAAAGTAAAATAGAGTTCGTCAGATCAAAACTTATAAAAATCCGTCAAATCATAACTTAACTTAAAAAAATTATTTGATAATTTAAAAGTTTAGGTGTATCTTATCTCTGAATACCTGATCATAACGTTAATAATATAACATTATGATAGTACTGTGGGGGCGTTAGATCTGGAAGACCTCTCCTATTTGTCAGGCGCAAAGGAAATATGGGAAGAATGGCGTTTTGAGCCCTGGAGCAACGGGAGCGCTGAGGGGCTCCGGAGGAGGGTCAGCCTTATCAAATCCGGGCTGCTCGGAGAGATCGCAAGATACTATGTGGACGACTACATAGTATGGAAATATCTTCCTGAGGATCCGGACAGAATATTCAATACAGCGTCACATGAGGCCGATCTTATGTCTCAGCGCTATCTTTTCCTGACATCGAAAGGGAGATACTCGACCAGAAAGAAGTCATTCATGCTTGGCCTGAGAGGATTTGTCGAGATCCACATATACAGACTGGGGGGGACAGCTCCCAGTGAGATAGAAGATCTTGCATACTTGGCAGGCAAAGCAGAGGAGGTGGTAGGGTCGAAACATTTCTGAAAGACGGTCTTTCAGAAAACTGCCGCAAGGCAGAACATAAATTTTTGGAGGTGTTATACCGCATGTTTCCCGTGATGTTTATCTTTTCGGCAGTTCTATTTGTTATTGGCTACAAGTTTTATGGAGATTTCATGGCAAAGGTCTACGACCTGGACAACAAAAACCCTACTCCGTCAGAAAGACTCAATGACGGCGTAGACTACTGCCCTGCCCACCCGGCGGTCGTTCTGGGACATCACTTTTCATCCATAGCCGGAGCAGGACCTATCGTTGGTCCCATCACGGCTGCATCGATTTTCGGGTGGCTCCCGACTATCATGTGGTGCGTCCTCGGCTCTATCTTCCTGGGCGGCCCGCACGACATGGGCTCGCTGGTATCATCAATGCGCCATGACGGAAAATCGGTCGGTACAGTGATCGAACGCTGGATAGGAGAAACAGGCAAAAAGCTTTTCCTTGGATTTACTATCCTCTCTCTGATACTGGTCGTAGCTGTATTCCTGGTCCTTACAACGGCCACTTTTGTTACAGACCCGGTAGTTGCCTTTGTCGGCTGCCTGTATATTCTCCTCGCAATGATCTCAGGTGTGCTTATATATCGATTTAATATGAATTTCAAAATAGTAACAGTTTTTATGCTTGCCATTGTTGCAGTATGTTCATTCAAAGGCGGAGACTGGCCGTTTGTAGCTGCGATCTTTACGCATTCTGCAGACCAGTGGAACATCTTCCTCGCAATATACATCCTGGCTGCATCGGTGCTTCCCGTCTGGCTGCTCCTTCAGCCCAGAGACTATCTTGCCTCCTTCTTCCTCTATTTTGCAGTCGCGATAGGCGCGATAGGAATGCTGTTCGGAGCAAAGATGGACAGCGGTGCGGTCCCGATGATCGCCGACAATGTCAAGTATTTTGGCCTTACGAAACTTCACCTCTGGCCGATGCTCTTCGTTATCGTCGCATGCGGCGCTATCTCCGGATTCCACTCCCTGGTCGGCAGCGGAACGACTTCGAAGCAGCTGTGCCATGAGAGAGACTCCCTGCCCGTCGGCTACGGAGCAATGCTCCTCGAAGGGCTTGTTGCAGTCATCGCCATCGGCACACTGATGGTGGCAGGCGGGATCCAGAAGGGCGGGCCGGTCGGAACATTTGCGGCGGGCTTCGGACAGTTCTGCACGATAGTGGGGATCGATCCAGTCCTTGGAACGAGGCTTGGAGCCATCGCGATCAACGGCTTCCTTCTCACATCGCTTGATACGGCAACAAGGCTTGCACGTTATCAGATACAGGAGTTCTCCGGAGGTAAGATCGGGAAGTACCTCGCAACGATCATCGCGATAGCTGTCGCGCTTGGCCTGGTGTACGTTAAAACGACCGACGCTTCCGGCAAGGTCATAGCCGCGTGGGCAATGATATGGCCGGTATTCGGAGCTTCCAACCAGCTCGTCGCAGCACTTGCCCTCCTCGGCATCGCAGTATGGATCATCCGCGGACTCAAGAAAAAGGCAACATTCCTTATCGTACCCTTCTGGTTCATGCTGGTGACAAGCATGGCCGGGCTGGTGATCGAGATCAAAACGACAATGACCAGTCCGAGTCCGAACTATCCCCTTGCCGCCATATCTGCGATACTTCTGGTACTTGCGGTCCTGATGGTAAGAGAGGGACTTAAGGCGCTTAAACTGGAAAAAGCACAGTAATAAGAAAAAAGCGAATATTGCTCTATCGAGAAACAGCAGGGCAGGCTCTTTATGAGCCTGCCCTGCTGTTTGATCCTTACAATGCCATTTCCGGCAGAATGTTCTTCCTTTTATATATACAAAGGCCTTTTATACTTCTCCCGCTATCCAGGTCCAGCCGTCCGGTCATATTATTCTATCTTCTATTATAGACACGAAAATGAATTGCCCCTCCTCCGAAAGGCAATGCTCAACTTTACAAAAAATCGTTATTTGCAATCTGATCTTACCTTTCCAATTTGCCCTTTACAGTGCTAAACTCTTTGCTATTCCACCCATAAAAAGATGGATACGCTTCAAAAGACAATCCATGGAGGGATAACGAATGCAGCTTGAACGTTTTGCCTGGGACCTTGAAGATACTGATTTTGTCAACTTGCTTATGGTGGATATTCTGGGAAATATCAGAAGCGTCTCTCTTCCGCGCGCCTACGCCAGCGAAAAGGTATTAAAAGAAGGCATAGGGTTTGACGCTTCCAACTATGGATACGCCAAAGTCAGCAACTCCGACATGGTAGCTATCCCCGACATGTCCACCGCTTTCTTCGAAATACGGGGCGATCACAGGATGCTCCACGTGCTGTGCGATGTAGTATCTACAGAAAGGGAAAAGTTCGATCAGTATCCCAGGAACATCGTGAAAATGACAAAGGAATTCCTTAATAAAAAGGGTATAGCGGACAACGCGAAGGTCCTTGTGGAACTTGAATACTATGCCTTTGAGGATGTGGAATACTCGACGGGGATCGACCACTCCTCGTACAGGGTTACGTCAGCCGAAGGCATGGGGGAAGGCTTTTCCTCGGCACCCAGGGTGGATCCCCATAAGGCATACCACAGGATGCCGCCGGAAGACAGGTATATGGACTTCCGCAACGAAACGGTCCAACTGATGGAGATAGCAGGGATACCGGTCAAGTACCACCATCATGAGGTGGCCATATCTCAGCTCGAGATAGAGCTTGACTTCATGGACATCGACAAGGCGGGCGACTGGGTCTCCCTGGCCAAGTGGATCATAAAGCAGGTCGCGGATGAGATGGGCCTCTATGTGACATTCATGCCCAAGCCACTCTACAGGATGCCCGGAAATGGCATGCACATCCACCAGTTCCTTGAAAAAAAGAAGAAGTCGATCTTCCCCGGCAAAAAACTTTTCAACCTGTCGGAAACAGGACTCTCATACACGGCAGGGATACTGAAGCACAGTCTTTCGGGCAGCCTCCTGGCTTTCGCATGTCCGAGCACCAACAGTTACAGGCGCCTGGTACTGGGTTATGAGGCTCCCGTGAGCGCGACCTTCGCAAAGGGATCGCGTGCGGCGGCCGTCAGGATACCCGGATACGTGAACAAGGATGAGACACGTATCGAGTATCGCACCGGCGATGCATCCTCCAACATCTACTTCTTCCTTGCTGCAATGGTCCTCGCCGGAGCTGACGGCATACTCAAAGGATATGACCCAGTGAAGATGGGCTACCAGTCACAGGAAGCCAATGAGGAACTGACCTTCCCGCTTGACCTCAATGCGGTCCTGAAGGGGCTTGAGAACGACCGGGAATACCTCGCGCCGGTATTCCCGGACAAGCTTATCGAACTTTGGATAAAGGCCAAAAAGGCTGAGGCCGAATACGTTTACAACGCCCCGACCCCTCAGGAGTACGAACTTTATTTCTAAGTTTCATCCGCACTCAAAAAGAGAGGGGGCTTCATGAGAAGCTCCCTCTCTTTTTATTTAAAATGCGGTATTGCGGCTCGGTGACCTTAGAATGCCGGGACTATCCCCTTTGGCACGAGCTCGGTTTCGATGAACTTTTTGACTTCGGGGGAATTGGCCGCCTTTACAAGCGCTTTCACAGCGGGGCTGTTCTTGTCAGCCGCCCTTACCGCTATGACATTTGCATAGGGGGAGTCCTTGCCTTCGATGATGATGGCGTCTTTTGCTGGGATCAGTTTTGCCTCAACGGCAAAATTTGTGTTGATAACGGATGCGTCAACATCGGGAAGGGTCCTTGGAAGCTGGGCTGCTTCGATCTCTCTTATCTTTATCTTTTTGGGGTTGTCCGTTATGTCCCTGGCAGTTACAAGCTCTCCCGCCTTAACTTTTATAAGGCCGTTCTTTTCAAGCAGTCTGAGGGCCCTTGCACAGTTGGTAGCATCGTTCGGTATTGCTATCTGGGCTCCGTTTTTCAGCTCGTTCAGCTTCTTGATCTTGTTCGAATAGAGACCGAGAGGCTCGATGTGGACCTTTGCGACCCATACAAGATCCAGCTTCTTCTCCTTGTTCGTGTTTTCAAGGTAGGGCACGTGCTGGAAGAAGTTGGCATCGAGGCTTCCCTCGGCCAGTGCGGTGTTCGGCGTCACATAGTCTGTAAATTCCTTTATATTGAGATCATATCCCTCTTTTTTCAGGAGATCCTTGACTATCACCATTATATCCTTGTGGGGGAAGGGGGTCACTCCGACGGTGATGCTCTTGTCGGCGGCAAAAAGTGCCGCGGGTATTATCAGGGAAAGCAGAATCGCCAATGCGATTTTCTTCATATCTCACACATTCCTTTCTTCTCAAGGGGTCGAGCCCCGCAGGTCATCGCCGCATGAGTGCTTCGCGGCATCCTTATTGTCCTCGTGCGCATATCGTACATATCGCTCTCGTTATCGATAGGCTCCACCTCCTTAAGAAAACTTCCTGTCGCCATTGATCAGAATGCTATTTGATCTTTTCGTAGACCCTGTTGCCTATAGACTGGATAGCCTGCACTATTACGATCAGGATCGCTACGGAATAGATCATCACGTCTGTCTGGAACCTGTTGTATCCGTACTTTATCGCAAGGTCTCCCAATCCGCCGCCGCCGACCACGCCTGCCATTGCCGAATACCCCAGAAGGTTTATCGCGACCACCGCCCAGTTGAGGACAATAGAGGGCATTGCCTCCTTTACCATCACTCCGAAGACGATCTGCATGTCACCGGCCCCGAACGACTTTGCCGCCTCGACAACTCCGGGGTCTACCTCGAGAAGGCTTCCCTCCATAAGACGTGCGACAAAAGGAGTCGCCGCTATGGTCAGAGGAACTATCGAGGCGGTGCTTCCTATGGAAGTGCCGGCGATCAGCCTGGTGAGCGGTATTATTGCGATCATCAGGATTATGAACGGGAACGAGCGCAGCAGGTTGACTATGGCGTTCAGTATGGAGTAGACGACCTTATTGGACCTCAGCCCCCCGTTTCCCGTAAGTATCATCACGATCGCCACGGCAAACCCGAATATCCCCGAAAAAAGAGTGGACAGGGCAACCATGTACAAAGTCTCCCAAAGCGCAAACATAAGTTCGTTAAGCATCACGCATTACCTCCCAGAACATCCCGTTTTTGCCAAGCCAGTCTACGACCCTGTCAAAATCTGAGTCAGAGACGTTTATTATCAGAAATCCCATCACAGTTTCCCTGTATCTTTCGATCCTTCCCCCGACTACCGAGAAGTTTATGTCCAGCTCTCTCGCCATGCTCGTGATGATGCTTTCGTTGGCTATCTCGCGGGGGAACATGAGCCTTATGTTCGTCCCAGAGGGGATAACGGCGTAATCGTCCGTGATGAGCTTGCGGAGCTCTTCTCCCGGGGCAAGGAAGAGTTTGTCGGTATCCCCTGATGCGACTATCCTGCCGCCGTCGAGTATCACTACTTTGTTGCAGATCATCTTGACCACTTCCATCTGGTGGGTGACGACTATTATCGTTACTCCCAGTTTTTTGTTGATGTCCATCAGCAGTTCCAGGATCGATATGGTGGTCTTTGGGTCAAGCGCGGAAGTCGCTTCGTCGCACAGAAGGATCTTGGGTTCAAGAGCCAGCGCCCTGGCGATGCCTATCCGCTGTTTCTGTCCTCCGCTCAGGTTGCGTATCTTCTCTTTTTTCTTCTCCGCTAGCCCTACCAGATCCAGCAGATCGAGGACCCTCTTCTCCGCTTCTTTTTTAGGTACCCCCCAGACTTCCAGCGGGAACATTACGTTTTCATAAACGTTCTTCCTGTTCATGAGATTGAAGTTCTGAAAGATCATCCCCATCTCCCTGCGAAGTTCCTTCATTTTGTGATCATCAAGCTCGCAGACTTCCTGACCCATCACTTTCACCGAACCTTCGCTGTAGCCCTCGAGTCCGTTGAGACAGCGCAGCAGGGTCGATTTTCCAGCTCCCGAGTGTCCCACGATACCGAATACGTCACCTCTTTCAACTTTCAAAGAGATATCGTCGAGGACCTTCAGTTCGCCAAACTTTTTTCCAAGTCCTTTGACTTCGATCATCCTGTCTACCTTCCTTTTCATATACATATCAACTTTTACGGCGGATAAAAACAAAAAAGACCGGGCCTCGCAAGGCCCGGTCTCGCTGATCTATGCAGTCGGTGCCCTAAGCACCCGCCAAATCAGGAGAGGAGCCTTGAGCGCACATGCACATCATCATGCTGCTGGTACGGAAATCAACTATTAACATGTAGGTTCCTCCTTCCCTGAAATGTCTGACAAAGCGCATTATAACACCCTGGAACATTTTGTCAAACCGCATTTCTTCAATATGAGTTTCCATACGATTTTTAATCATATCAATATAACGACCTGGACAATTTTTTGGGGACAATATCAAAAAATTGTTCCTTTGTCAGTCAGTTTGGTGTAAAATGACTGAACATTGGGGGTCTTTCTTTTGTCTAAAAATTTAAAGATGAATCCAAAATTGAAAATTTTAATACCCGTAGTCCGCGGCCTCGCCAAGATCCTGGGAAAGGATTACGAGGTGAATCTGCATGATGTGTCGATGCCCGAGCACTCTCTTGTAATGTGCGAGAACGGCCATGTCACAGGGCGGGCCCCCGGCGCACCGATGACGGACTTCGGGCTTTACATGCTGCAGTCCGAGGACTACCGTCACAAGGAAGGCATATACAACTATCTCGCCAGAAATAATCGGGGCGAGCTTATCAAATGCAGCGCAATCTTCATCAGGGACGAGAATGAAAAGATCATCGGCTTTATGTGCATAAACTACGATATAAGCAAAGCAGCGGCAGCGCAGGAACTGATCGAAAGCCTGCTGCATCTGGACATGGACGATGTCGAGCAATATCCTGAATCGGGGGCGGATAACTCCCCGAAACCCGACAAATTTCCTGTGCCTATCCGCGAACGGTACGCGAAAGAGCTGGAAGAAGTTGTCACCGATTCTCTTACCCAGGTAAAAAACAGGATAGGCACCCCCCTGAGTTACCTTTCCAAGGCTGAGAAAAAAGAAGTCATCAAAGAGCTGCACGACAGAGGATTCTTTCTGCTGAAAGGCTCTGTGGACAGGGTGGCAAATGAGATGGGGAATACAAAATATACGATCTACTCGTATATCCGCGATGTTCAGAAACAGGAAAAATTACACCGGAACACAAAGGATCATACAAAAAAGCCTGTTGAATAGACATTTTTACAGCCTTCCTGTTTTTTGCGTCAGAAATCTTATTTCCTCTTGACAAAAATTCACTATGGAAAGACAATAATCTTTGTGAGTATCAAAAAATTGTTACGCAGATAATTTTTTGATATTACACTGTCACCATCTTATGCAACAAACCATCTTATTTTCATCATTTCAAAATATCCCCTGCGGAATTCCGCGAACAAGCACAAGGAGGGAGAGAGGGCATGGAACTGATACAGAAGCACCCGATACTTGAGTTCCATCACGGCAAGGAAGTAACGTTCACGTTTGACGGCAAGGAGATGAAGGGATTCGAGGGCGAGCCCATAG